>Ga0214543_1001102_pt1 | contig 50600 bp, 14 predicted proteins | sample CNSS2metaG_FD_160094 | JGI IMG/M metagenome (GOLD analysis project Ga0214543, IMG submission 160094) | Root nodule microbial communities from cowpea collected in UCLA plant growth center, Los Angeles, California, USA - CNSS2 | ecosystem: Host-associated > Plants > Roots > Nodule | place: USA... | reverse complement strand
TAAAGATATTTAATAAAAAATATGAATTTTAATATAAAAATTAAATTTGGTTTTAATTTGGAGAGGGACCAAATTGGTTAATGTTAACAAAAATTGGGACCTAATTGAACAAAAATAACAAATATAAGGACCAGATTGAATTTAGAACATTGACTTTGACACGTGGTACACTACTGGGTTGATACGTGGACATTTAAAAAAAAATTAAAAAAATTTTAATTTTTTTTAAAAATTCAAAAAAATTCAAAAAAACCACAAAGTGACACGTGGCACACTCCTAGGTTGACACGTGTACATTTAAAAAAAATTAACAAAATTTAAAAAAAAATTAAAAAAAATAAAAATAAATAAAAATAAAAATAAAAAAAATTCAAAAAAACCACGAAGTGACACGTGGCAGTCACTGTTCATGGCCGTTAATGATTTAAACGGTATTAGCAAAAAAGGACCCAATTGAACAAAATTGATGGAAATTGGGACCTATTTGAACACAAAACCAAAATTAGGACTTGTTTAAAAAAACTTAACGAAAATTGGGACCAAAAAGGTATTTTAACCTTTTTTTTTTAAATTTAATTAACTATCTACAATAATATATTATACAAAATAAATTATAAATTATATAATTGTTTCATATCTCGTTTTTATTTTTAATAATTATAGTAAAACATATTTTTTAATTGGTATAATAAAAAAAGAATATTGTATATTTTTCATTAGTATAACTAATAATAATAATAATAAAAATAATAATAATATTTTAAATAACAAATGATAATGATATAAATAAATGATAATAATAGTAAATTAATACTATTAATAATAAAAAATTTAGTAAAACACATGATAATCAAAATAAATTTATAAAATAATAATAATAATAATATATACGAATAATATTAAAATCATAAATAATAATTATAAAAATAAGAATAAAAATATTAAAAAATTAAAATTAAAAATAGAAAATTATTTCATAAAATAATAATAATATAAATAATAATGATTTTAATTTAATTTTATGACGATTTTCTTTTTTTCTTATTTTACTTTTATAGATGCATTGATGATTCATAGTTATTATTCACTGGAGCTTGCAAATCATACAAAAATAATTATTTAACAAAACAGGGTTGTGGAAATAAATAAATCATTATTCATTTAATTTTATCAAATTGTTCACAAACTTTTAAGAAAACTTTGACAATCTTTTCCTTCAATTTAATTCTCTTTTCAATCTTTTTCCCTTAATTTAAACAACCTACTTGTCACTCTTTTTCCCCTCATTTCCATCCCTTTTTACTCCTCAAAATCCCCTCTTTGAAATAAAGAGACCTAAGTGTATTCTTTTATCTGAGTGAGTACTTTTCACACGGTGAAATTTGAGGATCGACACTCATTTGCATCCACTAATTTGACACAAAATCGTGAAAATGAAAAGAAGGAATGAATTGGTTCCTCGTGTACCTTCGAAGAAGTTGAAGGAAAGACAAGTGGCATGAAATGAAAAGACCGAATTGCCCTGTTGCTTTACATTGTGCATGCAGAGATTCTATATTTACAAAGAATAGATTATTGGCTAAGAGAATCGATTATGTATATTTTACAAGAGAATCAATTATAGTTGAGTGGGATTCGATTCTTGTTGTACTTTGGCACTTTTTACGGTTAAAGAGAATCATATTTTATTTCATTTTATCAAATTTCCTTTTCAACATTTTCATTTAAATTATTTTCATCAATTAAAACATTTTCTTAAGGACCTAAAAAAATAGTCAAGGAATAATGTTGATTAAAAGATGATTCTTAATTATTTATTAATAAAAGATCAAGACTATAAATAGAATTTTTATTAGTTAAGTTTCATTTTATAAAAATCACTATTTCTCTATAACTTTTTTCTAAAACCATCGTCTACCTTCTCTCTAGATATTTGAGCCATCTCTTCATCTTTTTGAAGATCAAAGATTATAGAATTAATCCTTCTCATGTGTTAGAAGCTAATGAGGCTCAATTTTGGGAACATCTCTCGATTAAAGCTAAAAAATAAGAACAGAACATTATCTGTAAGATCCGAGAAATTTAAATAATTAAATAATTATTTAATAAATGTTGGTCGTGGGAGCCTTTATGGCATTTAATGTAGTTTTTTATGATGTGGAAAAATACTAGCTCAAATGGTTGAGAGTGCTTTCTTATGTTAAAAGGACTTGGGTTTGAGTCCTATATATGCTATTTTAATAAGTGTATTATTCTAATGTTATGTTTGAACATGAGTAGTGATAATGTAATCCTAAAATTATAGGAATTATCATGAAATATGAATTGATTGAATGGTTGTGCATGAAATTGACATTGGCATGGTTTATAGGTTCAAACCTTGGTGGAACCAAATTAAACTTTCTTTTTGCCAATTTTTCTTTTGGCATGAATATGAAAGGACAGAGAAACCCTAGTAGCAAGAAGAGCAACCTAGGGGGCTAGGAAGGCAGCAAATAATGGTCCTTGAATGCCAATTTCGTTTTCCTATGATTAACAAGCATTAAGGCTTAGTTAATGGTCTAGTTAAGGTGAGTTTTTGGAGAGGAAAGAGAGAAAACATGAAGGAGCAAAAGGCAAACGAAATTGGCATTGAGAAAGAGAGTTATGAAGGAGGTTTTTGAGTGAAAGTTCAGGACACCAAGTACATTTGAGAGGAGGCACGAATTGGATTGGTGGTGGTGCAAGAAGGGTTCCAATAATTCAAATTGAGCGAGGATTTCCAGGTTAGGGGAGTTCCTTTTCGTGTATGCCTGTATTCTGATTATTTTCGTATTGAAATGTGTAAATATGATGCCTCTGCTTAATCATGATCTTTCATTTCCGCGTTCATGGAAAATCTCCAAAAATTGCTTGGCGGCTTCAAATATACCGTCAGACAATGCATGAGAGTTAACCCAATTTTGGGTTTTTGTGATGAACCGCCTGGCGACAAGGGTGACTCTACAAGCCGACGCGAACACTGTACAAAAATGCTATTTTTCGTACTTTTCGCCCACCAGGAACCGCCGGGTGCAAGTTTTATACCGCCAGGCGCCAAGCTCTTCATTTCTGGGCGCTAGGCGCCACAAATTTTTCTAGTTTGCATAATTTTCATAAAATTGCGTTCCCGATTCGTTAACCGTCCGATTTATGTGAAATTTTGACAGGCGATTCATAACATGTTATTATTCACTTTGAATGGTGGAGATTGGTATTGGATGTTTGCAGATATAGATATACATGACTCACGATTGGTGGTTTTAATTCCCTAATAGTATGATTATTAATGGATGATTAATTATGTTTAAGTGCTGGTATGGCCTTAATTGGTGAATGTAGATATATAATATATAGATGTGTGATTGATGAGTATTATTTTAGTAGTGCTTGCTAAGCCATGCTGAATATATGAACCTATATATGTTAGCTCAAATTTATGATGTTATAAGTGTGTGAAAAAGGCCACTATTGATGATATCACTACGACCGAGTGTTGCATGATCATGATGGGTTTTGGGAAAATATGGAAACATGATAATCATATTGATGAGTGCATATTTTTGCCCTCATTTAATGTTTAATTCTGGATATTTAATTGAATTTGTATGCTTAAAGATTGATTTAATTGAGATTTCCTATAATTGGATTTATTGAGCATGAGATATAAAAACATATTAAAAATAGCTTTTTAGTTGCATAAATGTTCTTTGGATATTTTGAGGTGTGTTAGTGCAGTTGCAGGTAAGTTGAGCTCATGGATAAAAGATAAAAGACATAGATGAATGAAAACCTCAACAATAATAAAAAGAACAAAGAAATTATTTCATTCTAACCTCAGAATCCATAATGAAATTACAATAGAATCAACCCAAGAAGTTTAGCAATCCATAAAATGCAAAAGTAAAATAAAAATAGAAAGAAGAATAGAGAAAAAAAGGAAATGAAATTAGGCCCCCCTAAGGGTTCCAAAACTCCGAAGTTCCGAGCTTTTCTTTTCTGCTTTCCCTTGGTCTCTTTATATAGCACTTGGACGGGCTTTTCTGTTGCTAAAATCTCTCAAATCTCTTTTAAAATAAAGATAAATATTTAAAAATATTTTGAGAGATAAAGAATATTTGACAAATATAGTTGGTTGATAATATCAATATCTAATATAATTAAATTAATTAATTAATTAAAGATATATGATAAATTATCACCAATAATATTTGTATTAATTTTCCAAATCAACCCTTTGCAATGTCCTTAAATTATCTTCTAAATAATCCAATATCTTCAAGATATATTTGTTTGTTATGGATCTAAAAAGATTTAAGAAGATCTTGTCATATTTAAAAAGATTTGGTAGTTATTATCTTTTAATATTTTATGATATAATTAAATAACATAATTATTTAAATATATCAAATAAAATATCTAAAGGTATATTTTTTCCAAATTATCTTCTATCATAAAGATAAAGAAAACTGCAAGGTCCAATTTTTTGTTGCTCTCTTCTTGGTCTAGCTAAACTTCTTCACTTTTTCAAGCTTTTATTGCCGTCTTCATGCAATGCTTGGCTTGGATTTTTGTGATTTTGATAATTTCTTATTCTTGGATTTATCTTTAAAAGTTGTCATGAAGCTTTAAGCAATTTATTTTCACACCTCCATGAGCTCAACTTAGCTACAACTACACTAAAACACCTCAAAATATCCAAAGAACATTTATGCAACTAAAAAGTTATTTTTAACATGTTTTTGTATCTCATGCTCAATAAACCCAATTATAGGAAATCTCAATTAAATCAATCTTTAAGCACACAAATTCAATTAAAAACTCAAAATTAAACATTAAATGAGGGCAAAAATACGCACTCATCACATACTTTAAATGTAAGGGGAGTTGTTCATTGTGTTTTGACTTGTGTATGAATGAATGTGCTTTGTCATGTATACTTGCATGAGAGTTTACCCAATTTCACGTCGTTTTTCGTAAGTTTCTGGCTTTTTGCCTAGAAACTGCCTGGCGGGCATGATGATGCTGCTAAGCGACGCGTCAATAGTGACCCAGTTACTGGGTAGTGTCATGAATCGCCTGGCGGACAATGAATTTATGCCAGGCAACGCGAAGCTGTTCTATTTTTTTTTTGTTTGGCGTAGAAGTCATCATGATTTCTGGAAACTTGTTTATGTACGTTGTGTGTGATGATTTATGCTTTAATCTGAATGGGATTGAGTGTATCGTGAAACTTTGGACCAAGGGTGCATGGGTGATCATGGGATTATGAGAAGGGTTGAAAGAGGACAATTAGGAAATTGATTCCAGTGTCTAAAGAGTTATTTAAGTTTGGCATTATTCATGCATGTGTATTTCTGGGAATGCGTATTAATTCGGATTAGTGTATGGCGAGACGAGATGACGGAGGAGCGAAGGGGACTCGCGCAAGGAAGAAAAGGGGAATTCTCCCAAAATCTGATACGCCGCCTGACGGCACATGATCTGCCGCTAGGATATAGCTGGAATTTGCAGCATGGTAGTGGGCAACACATGATATCGTGGTTTTGGGGTCTGGTTCGTGAAATGAAAATTGGAGGGATGAGAATTTTGTGCTTAAGTTTTAATGAATTAAAATGCAAAAATTGATAGCGTATGAAGAATGTTTATATGAGGCACTGGACTTGATGGTGATCTACATATAATTTATTGAGCATTATACAATGAAGGAACACTTGGTGAGTTAGAGTCATTAAATCGAGGAATTTCCAATTGGAATTTTAAGTACTTGATTTATAAGAGGGTGAGAGGTTGCCAAGGGTTCGACACTGGGGAACGAGAGTGTGATAATACCTTAGGAGGTATTTTGGAGAGTGCAGGAATGTATGCTTTGGGTGCTAACACCATTGGAGTTTCGCTATTGGTATAGCACCTGGCAGCACAGATGTGGCTGTTAGGCGATTGGCTACTAGAGGTACTTTCTGCAACAGGTTGCGCCTGGCGGCAAGGTGTGCTCCGCCAGGTGATAGACCCTGCAACAGTGGGTTTTTGAGAGGCCTGGTGACTGGCGGCGAGGGTGTCCCGCCAGGCGGTCTACACGTTCATTTCGTCTGACGGTGCTTAGGCTACGCCAGGCGATAGTGTTGCAGGTATGGGCTTGCGTGTGTTGTTCATACGCATTGATGCAGACTTGGATCAGGAGATACTGTGCCATGAGTGGGTAGGTTCATGGGTGGTGGTGAACACGTGATGATATGAGCGGGGAGGTTCATATCTAGTTACTCTCGTGTGGGGATACGAGCAAGTAGGTTCGTATGTTCCGTGCTCACACTTGAGGGATGCTGCATTCGAGAGGTACGTAGCTGGTGGATCACGTGTGTTGGACTACAAGCGAGCAGGTCCATAGAGCAGGACTACGAGTGGGGAGGTTCGTACAACAGGACTACGAGCGGGGAGGTTCGTAGAGGCAGGACCATGAGCGGACAGGTTCGTGTGAGCATCATAAATCCTGAATCCAAGACTAACTATTTGTGTGATTTGAAGGTTGACAAGCCTTGGAGTATTAAGGTCTTGGCCAAGAACTAACTAGACTAAATTAGTTGGGTAATTGATCTTTTAAGGTATGTGTTATTTCATTATGTGCTCACCCTTTCTGTTTGTTTTTGGCGATGATCGTGTGATTCGTTACACGGGAACAGATGATATTACATGTGATGTTGGCGATGCATAGAGACGGAGAAAGGGCTAGCTTTGGGACTTGAGCTAGGAAATAAATTATGTTTTCTTCTGTTTTGTCGGATTTTGGAAATTGTAATAAGATTATTGCTTTAGCTTTAATCGAATTTTGGCGCATTGAATAATGATTTAAATTTTCCCGTGTTTGGAAATAATAAATTTTGTCGTTTGATCTTCATTTCTTATTTATTTATTTTAATTAACTAATTTCCACTAGGGAAGTTACATTATCAAACCAAAAAGCTAAGAGGAAAGGATATTAGTCCGGTGTGGGTTTCGTGGGATGTTAAGATAGGTGATTCCACTTATGAATTAGAAGAGGACACAGGAAAGTTTTATCCTCACCTTTTTCTTGATATGTGAATTTTTTAGGCTGGAATATTTTTTTTTTAGAAGTAAGGACCTAGAAAATAGTCAAGGAGCAGTGTTGAATGTGCTCTATTTTAGGTTTTGAAATTTGGAATTATGATGCTTATGATCTATAAAAATTTCCTTGTTGATTTTTTGTCTGAATGAAAATAATTCTAAGGATAATTGCTTCACTTATGCATGTATTAGTGCATGCATTGAGCAAGAGTTTCGATTTTTAGGTGTTGAAAGTTGAAGGACTTCAACCCATGTCGACTTGTCTCACCCTTTGCCTCGAATTGAGTCGGCTCGACCTTTGGACCTAACCAAGTCGACTTAACCTTTGTTTGGGGTCGACTCGATTCGACCTTCGGACAAAGCTGACTCAATTTGATATTCGTCTAGGCCAACTCGACTCACGCTACAAGAAATATGGTTATTATCTACGCCCAAAATTCATAAGTAATGGAAACTTTTTGTAAGTAATTTGATAATATCTAATAATTACCTACGGAGCATATTTTGTAGGTAATTAACTGGTAGGTAACTTTATCTACAAAATATTTTCTAGATAACTTACCTACACAAATTTTCATAAGTAACTTACCTACAAAAATTTTCGTAAGTAACTTACCTACGAACTTTTCATAGATAACTTAAATATATAAAAAAGCTGATTTTTGTTACAACCATACAACTTAGCTAGAATTCCTATATATATATATATATATATATATATATATATATATATATATATATAATACTTATGTCACAGTTCATTTATGCATTAAATAGAAAAAAGTAATAAGAATAAAATGATATTCTGTGTAAAAGACTTACATCAATAATCTTAAAACTGAAATGCACCTTGTGCTTCTTTGTTAGTTCTTGATTGGTTAGGGTTTAAGATTTACTGAGGCCAACAATGCTTGCTTCTCCATGGCACATTGTCAATTTGGACAATTTAGTCGAAAGATAGATTAGGAATGTATAATTCAGTTCAGGAAATAGCTGACTCAACTTGATTCTTCAATCTGGATCTATTAGAATCAATTTTTTGGTTACAACTAGTAGGGATGGCAATGCGGGCTGGCCGAACCTGCACTTGGCCCGCAAAATGTGGGCTGGTTTGGCCTGTTCCGCATTTTTAACGCGGGCTAAAAAGTCTAGCCCACCTCATATAAGTGCGGGCCCCTGGGCCAACTCGCTCTTTTTTTAAAAAAACTTCTTATGATAAAACTTTAAATGTTTAACAAATTGGAAAACTTTAACAAGTTCACAAAATTAAGCAAAGACTTTGGGGATTTGGATGATAAATTGATAATTCAACATTTTCATCATATTCTTATTCGTACTTTGACATGCACGATGTATTCTTCAAATTTTAACACATTAAAAAATATATAATACTTGTTTTTTCCACTCATACAAAAATTTGGAACGTTCATGAAAAAGTCCAGAAGGAAAGTAACTAATGTACACAAGTACAAGTTTTTTTTTATTATTTTTATACGGGCCGCGAGCTAGCCCACGCAGACTGTTGACTTTTGCAAGCCGGTGGATTCAATATCTCAGCTCACCCCACATTTTTTTGTGAGCCTGTGAATTGGCCCGTCGGAACAAATCCACATTACCACACCTAACGACTAGCATGACTTTACCTTTCGATTTAGACCACGTTTAATACAAATTGAAAAAAGTTTTGCAAATAGAAAATGAAACATCATTTAAGAACTTTCACAAAATAGATTATGGACTACAAAAAAAATATCAATGTTGATATTTTTTAATTTTAAGATTTATTTGATATTTAAATAATTTTTTTAATATTTCAGTAATTAAAATACTTTATTCAAGAACAATAAAATTCATTAAACTTAAGTCGTCTCTTCTAAACAAATCATTTAAAGAATGCAACAATTTGAAATAAAATTAAATAATACCTTAACAGTTGTGAAATTCTACCCAAATATAATGTTATGCAGGACTTTTTGTTATAAATTGACCAATCATTATGCTACCTGAAGTGTTGCAAAATCTGTCTAATAGTTTTAAAAAGTGGGTCTAATTCTAAATATTTCCTTCTTTTTGCATGTTTCAAATGAAGGAAAGAAACACAAAATTTGTATTTTCTTTTTATTCCATGTAAACCTGCATACCATCTTAATTGAAATTTAAGATATGTAGTTTAATTGAATTTCAAGCAAAGGTTGGTAAGAAACTAGTACAACTCCTCATTTAAGATTTAATTTAAAATTTAAATAAGTAAATTAGCACAATAAAAAGGATAATTAATTATATTAAAATAAATTGAATGCAAAACCAGAATCATTTATTTTTTCTATTTCAAGTTTATTAAGATAATATTGTTAAGATTAATAACTACATTTAAAATATTGTTTATTATAAAATTTAGAATTTTATTACAGTTTTTTTTCTTAATAAATATGCATCAAAGTATTAAAAAAGAAAAATGTATTTAAGTTATTCTTTTATCTTTACTCTTAAATGGAGTGAAAGTACTTGATATTAGACAACATCTCTTATAAGCTCAAAGGAAACAAGAGTTTATCTTCGAAACAACTTTCTATTTTCTCAATCGAAAATTTTTCTATTTCAAGTTTGTTTAGATAATATTATTAAGATAATATTTACATTTGATGTATCGTTTATTATGAAATTTAGAGTTTTATCATATTTTTATCCTTAAAAATCATCAAAGTATTAAAAAATAAATATGTATTTAAATTATTTTTTTATCTTTAATCTAAAATAGCGTTAAATTATGATATATATTAGATAAAACCTCTCATAAATTTAAAGAATACGAGATATCAACTTCAAAATAATTTTTTTTCTCCCCATCAAAAACAAAAGTACGGTAATTTATTTCTTCTTTTTAACATATACGGTCCCAATATTTCGATCTCAAATTTGTTCATATAATAGGGTTAGAATACTATATTAGAAATATCTTTTATTTTGAAATTCAAAACTCTATTACAATTTATTTTTAACAGATATGTTAGAAAAAAAAAATATATATATATATATATATATATATATATATATATATATATTATCTTAAATCTTAATTTTTAAATGATGTAAAATTATAAAAAACTTAAGGTAAAGATAACAAAAATCTTTGGATAATGCCATCACATGGGGTCCTGCTTTTGAAAGAAATGTCCCCTCGGTCTGCAACAAAATCACGATATAGGGATAAAGCATGCTCATAACCGCACTACCCCAAATCATGCAGCGGCAACAAATATCCATCCTAAGGCAATCAACGATGAGGGTATCTCCGATGCGAATGTCAATCCTTGTCCTACCAATGATGAAGCAACGGAACCACACCACCATGCCATCCAAGAAATCCACAATGATGTTATCTTCGATGTAAACGATGATCCTTAAGCTATCGATGTTGTAGCCACAAATCCAATGACCCTTATCAATGAGTCTATGGTGGACCCAAATTCCTTTCAGAAACGAAGGGAGTTCTGGTTAGGCGAAACAAGTGGAAAAGATAAGGTTGACCAAACCAAACCGCTAATGAAGGGCACAAAGGTTGAACGAAGAAAACAAATCAGGTCAGCTTTATATACTCTTAGTAATTCTATTTCTGATTCTGCATTTCATAACTGTAATAGGCTTTTCTGGTTAAATAACGGTAAAATAGAGGCTAGTAAGCTTTGGGAGATTGGTAAAAGTATAGGTGTTACATTTACTGGGGAAAAACAAGTCATACTAGATAAGTTGGAAGAGTTGGAGGCTCGATATGTGGAGAACAAAAAATAGAGAGATCAAGGAGATGGGGTAAGAAACCCAAAATGAATATCCTTAGTCTAAACGTAAGAGGCTTGGGGGGAACGATCAAACCTCGGTACTTAAAGAGATTATATATAAAGAAGGGATAGGAATGGTATGCCTACAAGAAACAAAAGAACAATCATTTAATAACGAGAGGTGTTATGCAATATGGGGAGATGTAGATATAGAATGGATACACATAGAATTGCATGAATATAGACCTATTTCAAAGGGGTGTAATGCGTCTTTCATAACCTTGATACCTAAAACTGAAAATCCTATCAGATTGCATGAATATAGACCTATTTCCTTGGTTGGATGCATTTATAAGATAATAGCCAAAATCTAATCTAATAGACTTAAACTTGTTTTACCGGCCATAATTGATTATAAGCGATCTACCTTCATCAAGGATAGAGGTCTATTGGATAGTGTTATTGTGGCTAATGAGGTAATTGAGGAAGTACGTAATAATAGGATGCAATGCTTGATAGTAAAGTTGGATTTTGAAAAGGCATATGATTCAGTTAGGTGGGACTTCTTCTACTACATGTTGGGTAGACTGGGTTTTAGAACTAAATGGATAAGCTGGGTAAAGGCCTGTCTGAAATCATCCACAATATCGATTCTTGTAAACGGTAGTCCAACTCAAGAATTCAATCCAACCAAAGCACTAAAGCAAATGGACCCATTAGCGCCTTTCTTATTTCTATTAGTTGCATAAGGTTTGTCGGGCTTAGTTAGACAAGCCAATATTAAGAATATGCTTGAAGGAATAAGTGTAGGAAGAAATGAGACTAAAGTTAATATGCTGCAGTTTGCAGATGACACTCTGTTCTTTTGCAAGCCAAGCCTTAATAACGTTGGGGTCATTAAAAGTATCCTGAGATTTTTTGAACTTGCATCAAGGCTTAGGATAAATTTCCACAAGGGCAAGTTAGGAGGCGTAGGGGTTGGAGACGATGAACTTAAAAGAAGTGTCTTTATCTTGAACTGTGGATTAATAAATGTTCCTTTTAAATACCTAGGTATATGTGTAGGGGGAAATCCTAGAAGGAAACCATTTTGGCAACCTATAGTGAACAAAATAAAGAATAAATTAAATCGATGGAAAGGAAGGTTCTTGTCCTTTGTAGGGAGAGTATGTTTACTCAAATCAGTTTTGACATTTGTACCACTATACTACATGTCACTATTTAAAATGTCGGTCTCAATTAGTGAGGAGATAACGAAAATACAAAGAAAATTCCTTTGGGGTTGGGGGGCAGAAGGGAGGAAAATAGCTTGGGTAAAGTGGACAACCCTATGCAAATCAAAGAGGGAGGGAGGTCTTGGTATAAAAAATATAAAATTGTTCAATGAAGCACTCTTAGCTAAGTGGAAATGGAGATTAGGTATAGAGGAAAAGGGGCTATGGAAAGATATATTAGAATCTAAGTATGGGTCTTGGAAAAGCCTGGATGATAGAAAGAGTGATCAAAGAGAATCTAAATGGTGGAAAGATTTAAGAAAGATTTGTGGTTCTAGTGATGATAAAACTTGGTTTGACAAGAGTGTGTATTGGAAAGTGGGATCTGGAACTAGGATTTTATTTTGGGAAGACATATGGGTAGAGGATAGATCACTTAAAGAATCTTATCCTAGGTTATATGCCAACTCTAATAAGAAAGAATAAACAATAAGTGAATGTGGGAAATAGGACAACGACAAATGGGAATGGAATTTGGCTTGGAGAAGAGAATGGTTTGAATGGGAGAGACCTCAAATTGAAATGTTCTTAGAAGACATTCATAAGATAACTCTTGCTAGGGAAAGAAAGGATTGTTGGATGTGGAATGATGGTGAAGATAAGGTTTATACAGTTAAATCAGCATATCAAAAGTTACAAGAAGCAAGTGAAGCGGATCAACAACACTGCTTCGATTACCTTTGGAGAGTAAAGGTTATCTGTAAGACCCACTAAATTTAAATAATTAAATAAATAATTATTTACTAAATGCGGGTAGAAGAAGCCTTTATGCCATTAAATGCTAACCTTCATGACGTGGAAAAGTACTAGCTCAAATGGTTGAGAGTACTTAATTGTGTGAGAGGACTTGGGTTTGTGTCCTATGTATGCCAATTGTGTGATATTTAATTTTATTATTTTCTGATGATGTGTTTGGGGCGTGATGAGTACGTAGATAGTTTTATATGCATAAATATTGGCATGAAAGATGACTTGGTTGAATTGATTGTGCATTTAAATTGCAATTGTGTGGTGATGGGTTCAAACCTTGGCTTGAATAAAATAATTTTAATTTTGTTAAAACTTACTTTGGCATGAACATGAAGAGTCACACAAACCCTAGCCAGGGAAGAGAGACCAAATAAGGAGAGAGAAGGGGCTAGGGAGTCGGCCATTGGTAGGTGTTCTGAGGAGATTGGGTGTGATAGGAAGAGTGGAATTGGAAGAAGAGCAACGAAGGCTATTGGCGATCAAGGAGTAAATAGAGAATTTACCAAATTAAGCAAGGAATCCAGGTTAGGAGAGTTCTTATTGGATGTTTTAATCTTAATTGCATGAATTCGTGATATGCGTGAGTATGTGGGAATGCCAAGTTTCAAATTCATCCGCGTTGCTCAAGTTTCTAGAAATCCAGAAACCGCCTGGCGGTCATGCTTAACCTGCCAGGCAACACAAGCTCCAGACCCAGTTTTCTGGGTTTTCTCCATGAACCGTCTGACAGCAGAGAATGATTCGCCAGGCGACACGAACTAGGTTGCGCAGTTTTGGGTTGTTTTAGATATTTTTGGGTTACATGTGATGTCGTAGTGATGTCCATATGCTTGAATGCGAATTTTGATGAGTATAGTTGACTGTGGGTATTATGGTTATGTTGAATGCATGAATTCTTATATGAAATTGGGGCTAGGGTTTATGTTGGGGATTGAAAACAATTGTGCATGATATAAGTACATGATTAGTACATTGTTAATGAAATTGGTGTTATTATATGCAAAGCACATATATGTGTTCATGTACGAGCATGTAGAATTGTATACAATGGGCACCGCTGTGGAATATTTTGAGTTCTAGTGGTGATTTTATGTAATGGGTATCATGCGAGATCATTTGAGGGCAAGTTGGGATTGGTAGGGCAGTAGGGGTGGAAGGAAACTCCATCACAAGTATGGAATGGGAAGGTATGAAAAGGTGTTAGTTGAGATATAAGTGTTAAATTAAATAGAGATTGAATGATGATATGCACTGAAAACTATTGGAAGATCATGACTATAGGTTAATTTGTCAAATAAAGGTAGGACTGATATAAGTGATGTTGCATGTATGGTACCTTTCTCCTAAACAATTGTTATTGTGAAGGTGGTTTTGTTATAAAATATTGGTGTTATGTTTGGTAAAACTACAGTGGCATGAGTTATATAAACATTAAATTGTATGATCAAAAGACTGAGAGTTTGTATGACTGAGGATGATTAATGTGATTGCATGTTTGATTGGATGTGATGTAATCTAATTATAGATTTGTGATTGAAAAAAAAAACATGTTTTGCTATAGTTTATGTGTTGCATGATTTGGATCTTTTGGGATCTTTTATAATGGTCAAAAACTAGTAGCAATTGCACTACTGGTGTGGCGCCTGGCGACGAGGGCGAGCCGCCAGGCGATATCAACCTAAAATAGTGGCAGTGGTCCCTGTACGAGTGAGGCACCTGGCGGCAGTGTTGGTTCCGCCAGGCAGAAGAGGTGCAGCAAAGTCTTTGAAGGGTGTGTGGCACCTGGCGGCAGGCTTGGGGTCCGCTAGGCGGTGACGGTGCAACAACACTCCTGGATGGCACTTGGCGCCTAGCGGTGTGAGATGCCCGCTAGGCAGTTTGGAACCAGATTTCGCCTAGCTGCGTGAGATGCGCGCCAAGCGGTTTTGGTGCAGTGATGGTGCGTGGGAAAAGGTTTCTACACTGCTTTGGGTGATGGTTATGATGCAATGCTTTGGCTGGAGGCCCGGTTACGAGTGCATCTTGTATTGGGGTAACATGTGGCCACTCTAGGTTATAGCCTGGTGGTTTAGGAAGTCCAGTGGAGTGTGCGAGTTGTGGCTCGTACGGTGAGATTTCAGATGATTGCCCTCTTCAGTACATCTGATAGAGTTTTGGTAGTCTGGGAATGACTACGAACTTAGGTTCGTTTTGGGGAACTCCACTTGGTGTCGCGGTGAGATGTCATGGCAAAGTTATTCCCACGTGTGGACTACTAGGTGGTGGTCTGTAGTCGGAGGGGCGAGTAGACACTCGTGTAGCAAAGATTGATCATTGATCTCACCTAAAGGGTATAGAAATGATAGACGTCTAATGCAAGTGTTGGAAGTGAAGAACTAAGGAAAAAGGGAAAAAAATACTAACCTGGGTTATAATATTGATAATGTACTCATTATGTTATTTGTTTGGTTTATTTTATTGAGCTCACCCTATTTGTGTGTGTTTGGCGATGATCATGTAACTTGTTACATGGGAGCAGATGTTGATGCAGGTGAGCATGCAGACGCGTAGAGACGGAGTGAGGGGATCACTATGCGACAATTTATTTAATTTTTATAATGGAACTTCTTTTGTAACGTTTCGATTTGTACGTTTTGGATTTGTAATGTCTAAACAATGTAGTTCTTAATTTCTATTGAAGCGATGTTTGAAATTTTAAATTTTCCCGCATTTTGGGAAATTGTTGATAATAAATGAGGTTGTTTTGTTGGATTTTATTTTGTTTTATTTTAATAAGTAATTTCCGGCTAGGACGTTATATTATCCCCTCTGCGAAGTTTTTTATGTGGCGGGTTATTCTAAATGGAATACCCACAAAGGTTAATTTAAGACTTAGAGGGGTCAACCTAAACAATGATAATTGTGCTATGTGTGGTGAGCATGAAGAGAGCCTAAGTCATTTATTCATTACCTACAGAGTTGCTACCAAAGTTTGGAACATGTGCAATAGATGGAGGGGGTGTGGATTGCTATAGTGTGGAATCTCTAGAATCATAGGAATCATGTAGTTTTTAGGAACAAATTACTAGATCCAAATGAAATCTTCAGTATGGCCCAAGAGAAGTATGGGCATGGTTGAAACATAAAAATGCAAATGTAACCTTTTCTTTTTTTGATTGGTGCTTTTGTCCCTTACATTGCTTAAGATTAATAGGTAGGCACCCATCACACACCTAGGTTGTAGGAATCTTCAGAAGTAGGTATGTACTTAGTCTTAAGGGGTTTTTACCATAGGGAGGCTTTACATTAAAAGGTGTAGCATGGGAGAGGAATATAGTATTCATGAGTTAGGAAGAATAATATGGTATTTGTAAAGGGATATCTATGTTTTATCACCTATACTTTGTGGTCTAGAGTGTTTTATTTTTGTTGCAGGTGTAGTGTTCAGTTTCTACTAAGGAAGAATTGCATATGGATACCTTTCATGGAAGCAATATAGGCATGTGTGGGGAGGCAAATTTTGTGAAGTGAGCTTTTACTAGAGGATTTATGTTCTGCTCTAGTATCTTAGTTGTTCAATGTGTTGTATTCTCCTCTTGGTAGGTTGTCTAATTATATACTATAGTTTGGGGGTAGTTTTGTAGACTTATTGTTTAAATACAAACTTTAAGGTCTTTCATTTACATTTTATGTATTTTGGTAATCTTGTAAGTATCTGTGTATAAGGGTTAGAGTACCCCAAGTACTCTATTATATAAGTATACATATTTTTGCCGACCAAAAAAAAAGTAAAATAAATTATAATTATCTTAAATGAGGGAGTATTTCACATCAAATAAATATGGGACCTAGTGATTGAGCTGTCAAAATGGATTTGAACCTACCAGCCAATTTAGTCTACCACGGGTTCAAGCCAAGTTTGGTTGGAATTTTTTTACAAATTTCAGTACGGAATAATTTTTGACCCAGCTTACAAGAACCCGGCTCACCTGGATTAAACCTGTGGTAAGCCGAGTTGTCTCGTCAACTTGCAAGTAAAGGGTCATACAATTTTTTTTTTTATGTTAGACTTTATATTTGGGTCGGATTAGGCTTATTTTTTAACTAATTCATTGATAATTTGTATTTTTGTGATTTTTGATTTGTATTTGAAGTTTAACATTCTTTTGAATTGTATTTAGATTATATTGAAATTTATTTAAATTTTAATAAAATTATAATATTTAATTTTTTTAGATGAAACAAAATAAAGTTGTATATTTTTAAATTAAATGAACTAATAAATAAACACGTTTAACGCACCAACTCCTCACGATAAATCGAACCAAATTTAAATTTTTTTGTTTTACTATTAAATGAATTAAATTAGATTAACTTAGTGAATAGTAAACTCGTGACGAGTCTAACTACAGGATAATCCATCTTGACAACTTTATCATCCGGCAAAGGTGACTCTACACTAGACTTTACCCGGCAAGGGTAACATTAGTTGGTGGAAGTTAGATACGCAACAGATTAATAATTATTGCGCAGTGAATGAGTGTAGCCATTCTTGTATAAACGTTATTATTGTACTGAAAAGACCATTGCAATTTTTTGTCTCAACTTATATTGCGTATTTATTCTGAAAGTTGGGGAATAGATGGGACTCCTCGCTGACAATATTTTCAACCGTACTTTAAGAACTTATAGAAAAAGTATATATTAAAAGTTAATTTAACGTGATTTATAAAAATTATATTTATATTAAATATACTAATGGTAATAAAAACAATAAATATAATTTAAATTGTTATATAATTATTATAATAAAGAATAATTACCAAAATATATAAAGTATATTTTTCTTATGTAGTTGTTGGAACTAGACTATTATTATTAGATTAAACCAGTCTTATATATGTGGGTATGCACGGCTCGTTATATATTTTCTTCGGTCAGTTTAACGTGTATAAATTAGTAAGGATAATTGATTTATTATCATCATGCAATCAAAAGTACGTGGTTGTATTTGTTTATAATAACAATATATTTTTCAATAAAATAACAATATTTTTTATCATAATCTAATTAGTTTATATGACATTTTTATTCTGTGTAACACGAATATGTTTTAAATTTATTATAATGTGTAATTGATCATGCTTTGATATGACATAAGTAAATAATTAAAAATAGTTTTAATTACATAAAATCTATATAAGTTGTTGTAGATAATAATTAAGCACACATATTAATACTAATATTACTAATACTAATGTTAATATTATTTTAAATAATAATATGATTACATAGAAAATATGCAAGTTATTGAAATATGATGTAGAAAATAAAAGTAAAATGTATTTACAAAATAAAAGTAAAGTGTAGACATGTTGTGATATATGAATGATCATGTACAAAATGAAAATAACATGAATTAATGTTAAAATTTGTAAATAGAAGTATATACAAATATAGACATATATATATATATATATATATATATATATATATATATATATATATATATATATATATATATATATATAAAGATAAGGACATAAGAAATTAAATATTTTTTTTACATGACAAATATTAAAATTAAAAAAATAAGTAATGAGTGATGTGTAGATATATGATTAAAAATTCAAATTAGATATTAAAATTAAATATTATATTAAATGAAATATTTTAGGTGGTCTTTTGTCGTGTTGTTTGTGAATTTATGACATAGGAATGAATTGTTACTCATCAATAATAATAATGTAAATGCTAATAATAATAATAATAATAATAATAATAATAATAATAATAATAACATTATTACTAAGAATAATAGTAATATCAATGATAGTATTATGACAAATATTATTACCGGACAATAATGTTAATTCAAATAATAATATGGTCGAGAAAATAAAATATGTAAGTAATTGACACGTGATTTTGTACACAATAAAAGTAAGATGTTTGTACAAAATAAAAGTGTTGGTAGGGGGAGCTACTTCACCTATGAATGAAGACTGATTTTGATGATGTCTACTAATTTAGAATAGAACATAGATTTGGTCCAGTTAGGTTATGCATTAGGCTAACAGTTTTTCCATTATCAGATGTATTTCAGGCATGTTGTGTAATTCTGCATATGATTAGTTTTTTAACTAATGGATTAGCTATGAGTATGGTACAAAGTACGTGAAAATATACTCACGATAATCGATTAGGTAAATTGCTAATCAAATTAGTGACAACAAAAACCTTTGTATAAAAAGCTGTTTTGGAATCTGTTTTGGGAGTGGAAAAAATCAGAAAGATCACGCAGTTTTCATCTGAGATAGAGCCATCTGAGAGACACAAAGTTTCAGAAGATTCTGCAAGATAACTCAAGTACAGATCAAAGAAGAATTAATGGTTGATTCTACCATGATGGATCTTGCTTGATTCAAGGAGCATCAAGTCAAATCTGCATAGCTTAGGTGTATTCGTTTCTTGTTTTGTTTTCTGTATTTTTGATTACAGTAGCTTCAATGTTTGAAGTGTGGACCTAGGTGCAATTGTGTGGATGCATTGCTCCTAGGGGGAGTTCTTGATTGTTGAATCAAGTTCTTGAGTTTTGGGGGTTAGAATTACATAGGTGTGCTTGTAATTCTTGGAACCTTTCTGTTTAGTGGAATCCTCCTAAATGTGTTACTTAGGAGAAGACTAGATGTAGATTCTTTTTGAATCGAACCAGTATAAATTGTGTGTCTTGCTTCTTTCTTCTCTTTCATAATCTTTCTTGATTGATTTAAACAGTCCAGTAGAACTGCAAAATTGATTAATTGAGTTTTAAACCTTAAAGACTCCTTCAAGATTCACATTAAGTAAGTGAAAAACTCATTAATCAATTCAGATCCCTTTGTGGTTAAGAGTATTAGACATATTTGATTTTAACAAAAAGTAGATGGTATGCACATTATACAATATGAATGATCTCGTAAAAATAAAAACGTGAGATTAATCTTAAAATTTATAAATAGAAATATATGCATACATAGACATAAGATAAACAAACAAACAGTTAGAAAAAAACTACTAAAGGATTTTGACATACGATAAATCAAAGATATTCCTATTCTTTAGATGATAAATACTAAGATTAAAAAAATAACATTTAAATATGAATTTATTGGTACTAAATTATAATATTGACATAATAATTTATTAGTAATGTGTAGTTATATGACTAAAATTTTTTATTAGACATAATTAAATATTATATTAAATAAAATGTCTTAGTTTCTCTTATTGGTCTTGTTCATTTGTTCATATATTTGTGATATAGGAATGATTAGTTAATAATAATAATAATAATAATAATAAAAATATTATTATTATTATTATTATTATTAGCAATATCAATGCTAATAATAATACTAATATTATTACTAATAATAATAATATCAATAATCAATAATAATAATAATAATAATAATATAACTAATGTTAATATTAATTTAAATAATAATAAAATTTGTAGAAAAAATGTAATTAATTAACATATCAGTAGAACATACTAATTCAAATATATTATAAATTCCATACAAAAAATAAATGAATTTCTTGGTATCATCTAACTATTTAGTTTTAATTTTTAAAAGAAAAAATTGTTATAGTGAATTTATTTAATAATAATAATTAAAAAATTGCATTTTATTACATAATCAATAAAAATCAACCATTTATATAAAATAACAGTTAAACTAAACAAAATATAGCTGGTAGATAAAAAATAATAATAAATCTTGTCTTTAATTATCATCTAAATTATTAGAAAGTAAATACATTCATTAATGGACAAAATTTTATGCTAATTATATAATTATATTCCGTATTTATTCTGAAAGTTGGGGAATAGATGGGACTCCTCCTTGCTGACAATATTTTGAACCGTGTCTAAATCACTTTAAAAACTTCTAGAAAAAGTATATATTAAAAGTTAATTTAACGTGATTTATAAAAATTATACTTATATTAAATATACTAATGATAATAAAAACAATAAATATAATTTAAATTGTTATATAATTATTATAATAAAGAATAATTACCAAAATATATAAAGTATATTTTTCTTTATACCCTAGACTATTATTATTAGATTAAATCATATTTTTTGTTCTTATTTTGTAGGAAAGTTTTAAATAAGTTTACTTTTTATGTGTCAAAATTTGATTTTTATTTTGGAGATTTTATGTTATCAAGTCATATGAGTTGTTAAAGATGGGTTATATATAAATTCGTGATCTTAAGATATTTTTTTAAAATATTTTATCTTTTTAAAATAAAAATTTGTTAAGTGTTAAGTTAGTTTCATTTCATGTGGCAATGACAATGTGAGTTGAGAGAGTTCTGTGTCACTATCACATGCTGTGTCATTATCTTATTTCCAATTTGAATTCTAATTTTGTTATTTTGATTCAATTAAAATTCAATTTTTTTAAAATTGAATAATTTTATCCTTCTTTAAATTAAGGCCAAATTTGATTTTTATATAAATCTTATACTAATATTTTTATGAAAATTTATATTTTCATTAAATATTTTTAGGAAGATTAAATTTATTTTAAATTAAACTTTATTTAAAATCGTTTTAAAATTTTAAATTTATTTGGTTTAAATTCTTATAATTTTTTAAAATTTTACATTTGAATTTATAAAATTATTATTTTTTAACAAATTCTAAACTCTAACAATATATAAAAAGATTCCCTCTTTTATGTCCACTTCTCGTTTTTTCAGTTTTATCCTTATTTATTATTTTAAAAATTATTTATTTTATAAATAATTTATCTTTAACCGATATTCTAAAAATCTCTTTCATTTTTAAAAGTTATTTTCTTTAACAACTATTTTAAAAATTAATTATATATATAAAAATTATTGAATTTTGCACATTTTAAAAATATGTAATTATTTAAAATATAAATTCAAATAAAAAGATAATATTAAAATGTGATCTAATAAAATATAGATAAAGTTTAATATTAAATATAAGTTTTAAAACCAAGGGTTAAATATGTTTTTGGTCCCTTAATTTTCAATGAATCTTAGAATTAGTCCATTTTGAAACTTTGGACCAATTTAGTCATTCATCTATCGAAATACGTGGATTTAGTCATTTTTTAATCAAATTTTGTTAGGTTTATTTGACATTAAACATGTTTTATAATAGTACTTGACTTAACATTAAATAAAAAATGTGTTAAACAACCCCCGACCGTAAGGCTCTCTTATCCCATCGAGGAAAGACAGGGGGCGAAAGGGATATGAGTATAGAGTGATTAAGATACCTTACCTATGGAGTAAAAGAAGAAAGAGATAAGTAAGCGGGAGTACTATTCTAAACTATAGCTATAGGAAATAAAGTCCCTTTCAGAAGGGGTCTATCGCCTTAAGGCTAATTGAAGGACAAATGGTCTTCCCTAGCCCCTTTTGCCTGCTATTAGGTTAATCACGTACCTAAGAGAGCTTATTTGGACTCCTCATTCTATCTGGAAATGACCTATTAGACGTCTAACTTATCCCAATCAGTCTCAAATACAATTCTGAAATGCGTACGAAACATCAAATAAACCTAACAAAATTTGATTAAAAGGACTAAATTCACGTATTTCGAAAGATAAATGACTAAATTAATTCAAAGTTTCGAAATGGACTAATTTCAAAATTTACCAAAAATTAAAGGACTAAAAACATATTTAACTCTAAATCCAATTCATCATATATGATACTCTCTCCTCGGTATTTCGTACTCTTAAAGAACATATTTTTAACATTCTTTGATAAAATATAAAGGAAGTAAAAAATGTGTATATAAAAATAACGTAAGTATATTTCAAATAGAGAAAATATATAAAAATAGGTCACTTTCAGTTTTTGTTAAAACAAATGTTTTTTCTTTTTATTTTTTCAGAAAATTTTATTTAAATTGGGAGCGAGGATGTGAAAGTTCAAGAACTATTTTAGGAACTCTTACGTTTCAATTCTTTTAAGATGTTTTTATTTAAGATTATTACAAATTTGATTGTAGTTTATATTAGAGATAAATTTTAAAACAAATTTTAAATTAAATTTAATATAAAATATAAATTTAAATAAATTTAATTTTGTTAAAAATATTTAATATAAAAAAACAATTTTAATAAAAATTAAAATATAACATTTACGGAAAAATTAAAATTGGTTTTAATTTAGAAAGGGATGAAGTTGCTCGATTCCTAGAGGGAAATAATTGAATAATGACCAATTTTAATGACAAAGAATACTTAATCACTATAGGGACCAATTTAGATTACTAATTCATAAACTAAGAATGATTGGTAACTAAAATAATTTCAAAAAATTATAATTGGTCTATAAATTGGTAACTAAAATAATTTATATTATGTATTCATTTCTAAATTGGTCATTAGCATTAATCACTTAGGTTTTGACTATCAAAAGACTTGGTTTCTAAACTAGTCTTTAATTAAGAAATTGGTTTCTAACATATTTTTTGTTGCTAAAATAAGTCTATTTAAGACTGTTCTTGTAGTGAATTTTTTTTCAAAAAAAAGGACTAAATTAAATAAAAATACCAAATATAAAGACCAAATTGATACTAAGACAATGACACTTGGTGTGACAATGGTACGTGGCACTACCACTGCCACATCACACTACCACTATCACGTGACACGATGCTAACTTGACACGTGACAAATTTTTTATTTAAAAAAAAACATGAAGTGACACGTGACACATCTTTAACATTACTAATACAATACTAACGTGGGAACGTGAAGGAGATGATTTCATCAAATTTCTCAAAATAGAAACCAAATCAAGACACAAAAAATAAAGAGATCTATTTGAGATTTTCCTACAAAAATAGAGACAAAAGACATAATTTAACCTTATAATTATTATTATGGAATTAGTTGTTGGAGGTACGAATATATAATGATAAAATATAATATCTTCATTGTCTTATTAAGAATATTTTTATTTATTCCCGTCCTATATTTATTCCTAGAGAATATTAATATTTTTTATTTGTGTATTGTATTGGTTTTTTATAAATAAGACACTATTGTATCATAAACATACATTTCCATCCTTATTTCTAAACTTTAACAAGGTATCAAATTATTCTTCAAAATCGTGTTGGCACAAGAGACTCACTCTCTCCATATGATTATTTTTTATTTTGTGAACCTTCTTTTCAAGTTCACTTCCACTGTTCATTTTCTCTTTAATTTTTTTCTTTCTTCTTTCAGCTTTCTAAAGAAGAAGAAATTGTCTTTTATCACCTCATCAACTTCCACAATAAATTCTCTCATAATTTTTTGTTACTTTTCAAGTAGGTATACACCAAAGTCTCGCATTGAGTAATATAAAAAAAAAGCAGCAGAAAAATGTTGTAACATAAGGAGTTGTTTTTGGTGTTTTCACCACAATTCAATATGTCTCTTAGTGATGGGTTATGTTTTTTCATATATGATTATATATGGGTTATAGTCATTGAGAGATTGTGGTTCTACATGGTTATATGACATTAGTCTTACACATATAAGACCTTAGACACCACTTTGACACCAAAACCTTAAGGCAATGTTGTTATGGGTCTTTATTCTTATATAGTGTTTAATTTTGTTTATTCTGTCCAATGTGGGACTTTTCTTGACTCACACTTGGACTATTCCCAACATCTCCCCTCACTCCGAACCATCGACTCTGATACCATTGTTGGGTTATGTTTCATATGTTATGGTTATGGTCATGGTTATAGTCATTGAGAGATTATGGTTCTATATGGTTATATGACATTAGTCTTACACATATAAGACCTTAGACACCACTTTGACACCAAAACCTTAAGGCAATGTACATGTTGTTATGGGTCTTTATTCTTATATAGTGTTTAACTTTGTTTATTCTATCCAATGTGGGACTTTTTTTGACTCACACTTGGACTATTCCCAACACTTAGGTATATAGGGGACTTGGGTAGTTATGTGTTGTTGAACGATTTGCAATTTTCCCCAGAAAAATTGTATGAGAAGGTTTGCAATTTTTACCAGAAAAATTGCACCAGAAGATTTTGGAGTTATGTCCATAAAAAATTGCATGATAAGAGTTCGTAGTTCTGTATAGGAAAAATTCTATGAAGGTTTGCAATTTTTGCAAGAAAAAATGCATGTTGAGTAATAATACTTTTGTTAAGTATTTGTGAGTGTAGGCCTAAAGGTGTCGAACCATGTTAAATTTTTTAATGTGCTTTTATTTATAATTTTGATCTTATTTGTGAGTGTGTTTCTGCTTGAAGAGATTATTTTCCTATTGTGTGATTCCCAATAGTTGTATTGGAGTCAAGTTTTGATCAAGGGTTCTAATCAAGGGAGGAAGAGGATCAATTTGGCATGCTGACTAGAATCAACCTTTCGTGTTGCGCCTTTGGAGAAAGGTTAGTCTTGATCATTCTTTTGGTGCAATGACTTCATTGATGCATCTATGGTTAGGTTGACTTGACTAAGATGGTGTCAGTGATGGATTCCCCTTTAGTATGGGTTAGTTTCTAGCAACAATGTACTCGATTATCTTTGGAGATAATGTTGACTTGCATAATGTAGGCTTTGACAAGCTCTTTTGGGTTCGTGGTCCCGTTGTAATTTTCATTGTTGACAATAACTCCTTTTATAATGTGGACTCTCTCAATGTCGCCAACTCGGGTCAAGGAATAGTGCAAAACAAAATTTGTTGGGTACATATACCTTAGACTCTTCTTGTGTTGGGAGAGTCTTTCTCCTCGACTCTTATTGATTACCGCCGCCTTCGGTTCGAAGTGGTACTCAAAATTCCCTATCCTCCTTAGCTAGTGAGGCATGAGCTCATGAGTTGAGTGTTGACTTTCAACAACTCTCTCACACTGCTTAGGTGAAGGAGACTTCCTTTGTGACTAGGTCATTTCCGTTCTCTCCCGTTTACTATGGTGAAGTCAATTACTGTGATTGGGACGCTGCACCGTTCTTGATTCAACGATTTGATATGTTTTTGTAGTAACCACTCTTATTGGGGTCACTTTGATTGAGAATTTTACATTCATTGGGCTTAAGCTCCAAAAAGCCCCAATATCATACAATGTCAAATTTTAAAAGTGTTATCTAGTTGTGTGACCTATTGGCAAGTACACCAAGTCAGTTCTAGTATAGCCAAATGGGAGTTATCGTATCCACATGTATTTAACAAGTATATTGGTAGTTTGTTTTTTGGATTTCTTTAGGAAAATATTGATAGTAGTATACATTATATATATTGAGTTAAGTGGAGTCTATGATTGAATTTCATCTTATCCTCTTCTATTGCACCACTACTAATCTTGTCTATTTAATATGAAAATCATTTAATGTCTTGGAAGTACTCTAAGGTAGATTTAGGTCCATTCTTGAAACCTAGAACCTAAGAACTTCAGACTAGTGTGATTCCTCCAGTCTTGGTTGAATGAATTATTTACTTAAGTGTGGGACTTTATATCCAACCTACCCTCTAGATCATGCACAAGCCTCTAACAAGAATGATATGACTTGATTAGACCATAGTTTAAGATCAGTCTTTCAACTCAATCCAAATTAGTGAAATAAAATGAGTTGTCAATTCATCAAACATTGAACACCAAATCAGAAACTATTGAATAAAAGGACATACATAAATATTAAAGAGGTAACAATATAGAGAATTAGATTTAATTACATCCAACCTCAGTATAGGAAAGTTCAATACTCAGAATATTAAAATGCCATTTCAACAATATTTAGACATAGGATTTAGAATAAGAACATCTCTCTCTAGTCTCACACAATTGTATTTCTACTCTACAACTACTTATTTACTACTACACTTAATACCTAAAACCAACACATGAGGTCTATATTTATAGAAATTTTCACCAACGCTCAACTCTAGCTTTTGGCGCTCAGTCATTGAGGTTTCCTTCTATGGAGGGTTTTCTTTCTTCTTTACCACCTTAAGTGCTCAACGTCATTTTCTTGTTGCTTAAGTTATGCACTACCTTTAGTGCTCAATGCTATTTTCTTGTGGCTCAGTTGCAAAAGTCATATTCTACATCTTTCGTAAACTCCTTACTAGCACTCAACACTATGTTCTCATGGTTCAACAATCACATTCTAGATCTTTCCTTGGCTGTCTTACTAACTCAACACTAGATTTTTGGGCTTAGTTGCATAATCTTTTAATTCTTCTGAGAAATTGTTGCAAATCATTAAAAAATCATCAATTTCATATTTTTTTTGCTTCTTATAAGAATTAAAAGCATTTTTGCATATTATTTACTTAAGTGTTTACTTTATGTGAAAATAAGTTGTTTACTTTAAAATATGATCTATTAAAGCATGAAAAGCGTCAAATTTATGTGAAAATTAAGGTATTCTAAACACTTATCACCACCCCAAACTTAAATCGTTGTTTGTCCCTAAACAATGCACAAAATCAGTTTGTACATACTGGTTAAAAACAATTTTTGCATTAGTTGGCCTAATAACTAATATCAATTCTCAAGGCATTGTTCAAGTACTAAATGGTGTGCATTAAAAATAACAAGACACCAAATGCAAATTCATTTCATAGTTTTGAATCAACACAATTTTTCTCATCAAAATTCTCATTTAAGTGCAAGAGATTTTCCTCCTAACTAAGTGTTTCGCTCTAATCAATCTTGCAAACTTCCACTTAGTTTTATATTTTTTATTTCCGATGACTATATGCAATTACTAAGATGTTTGAATAGTTGTAATGCGGCTGAACTCTTAAAAAAAATGATTTTTCAAAATAAACAAAACACTATTGATAAAGAAATTTTAACATTATGCGCATGACAAATTTCACTTTTTCTTTTTCAAACTTTTTCATCTTTTCCTTATAGGTATATAAACTTTTTCACTTATTTATTTGAACTACATTAATCTATTTTAAAGGTAATCATTTTCTTGATCTTCTATATTTGATTGATAATATCTCAACTTTTTTCTTTTTCATTCCATAACAACTTCTAAGTTGCTTTTAACACATTATGTGCGGTTAAAAAAATTTATATTTCTTGTAAATTTTGTTTTGAAATATCTTTTATAGGAAATATTTATAAATTGTTATGAAAAAGAAATTACAGAAAATTGATGCCAATATTTTTGCAAAATATTTTGTATAAAACATTTTTCTTTATAAATTTTGTAGGAAATATTTACAAATTTTATAATTTTGAATAAATTACCTACCAATTAAGATTCTTAAAAAAATAGTAAAAAAAAACTTTTTTTATAAAACTTTTAATAAATTTAAAAAAAAAATCTCATAATGAGAATTTTTAAGTGTGATAATAACGTGTGAGGAATCATAATCATTTTAAACAGGAAGTATTTGGTTACATCAAATAAATCCGGGTCCTAGCGAGTGTGGTTGGAAGGTAGAAGCGCATCAAACTATTATTATTGCGCAGGGAATGAGTGTAGCCATTTTTGGATGTAATTATTGTACTGTAAAGACCGTACTAATTTTTTGTCTCAAATTATATTGCAGTATTTATTGTGAAAATTGGGGGAATAGATGGAACTCCTCCTTGCCAACAATATTTTCAACACTGTGTCTATCACTTTAAGAACTTATAGAAAAACTATATGTTAAAAGTTAATTTAATGTGATTTATAAAAAATTATATTTATGTTAAATATACTACTGTTAATAAAAAATAAATATAATTTAAATTGTTGTATAATTTTATAATAAAAAATAATTACCAAAATACATAAAGTATATTTTCTTTATGCTTTGTTGGATCTCTATTATTATTATTATTATTATTATTATTATTATTATTATTATTATTATTATTATTATTATGCAATTAGTTGTTTGTTGAGGTTAGGATACATAATGATAAAAAAGAAATATCTTCATTGTCTTATTAAGAACATTTTTATTTATTCTAGTCTATATTTGTTCCTAGAGAATATTAATATGTTTTATTTATTGTATTGATTCTTTATAAATAAAACACCAAGAAAATTCTTAAATAATAATCACTTTTAATGATACAAATTGTTAATCAATGACCAATTTTGATATTAATTTAAAATATAAAAAAATATTAGTTACGAAAATAGTCATTATCATAAACAAAAAATTATAACCGATCATTAAATTAGTCAGTAATTAATTAGAGACTAATTTAGAAACTAATTTATTTGGTAGTCAAAACCTTGTATCTTTAGTAACCAATAATTGTTTGGTTTAATTACTCGGATGATGTCCACTTTGGTAGATATGTGTCAATCTGGTAGCCACTCTTAAAAAAGTATCAATTGCATCCCAACTTTTGAAAAAGTGTTTCAATTAGGTCCCTCTCAGACGGAGTTGACTAACACAGTTAACGACGTGCCACGTGTGAGTATGTGTTTTTTTTTTTTTAAGTTTTTTTTTTAATTGTTTGAAAAAAAAAAATGCCATGTGTTAGGTCCCTATGTGTGACATGTGACATTGTTAATTTCATTGTGTCACTATCAAATTTCATTGTGTTGATTTCGATTTAGTCCCCATATAACATTTATACAAATAATAAATTTGGTCTGAAATTGAGAGAATTAATATAAATATGTGTACTTAATTTTGTAAAAATATATATACTTAATTAGTTTTAATCTTATAAAAAATGGATTAAAAAAATATTTTAATTATTAAAAAAAATTGGGACAAAATTGAATCAAATATACATAAGTAGGTACTAAATTGAAACAAAAAGACATATATGGAGACTAAATCAAGATCAACAGAATGACACCTGGTAGTGACACTAACACGTGGCATTGCAATGCCACGTGTCACACACAGGAACCTGACATGTGACATTTTTATTTTTATTTTTCAAAAAAATATAAAAAATAAAATAAAAAACTCAAAGACTGACACGTCGCATGTCGTTAACGGTGTTAGTCAACTCCGTTTGAAAGGTACCTAACTGAAGCACTTTTTTAAAAGTTGGGATGCAGTTGACATTTTTTTAAAAACGGGTACCAGATTGACACACCTCTACGAAAGTAAGTACCACCCGAATAATTAAACCTAATTTTTTATTTTATAAATTGGTATCTAAATTAGATACTACACTGACTAACAATTTTTTATCACTAAAATTAGTTGTTGATGAGATATTTTCTTGTATACTTGTATTGTATCATAAACATACCATTCCATCCTTATTTTCTAAAGTTTAATATGGTATCAAATTATTCTTTAAAATCGTGTTGGCATAGTAGATCCACTCTCTCTAGAGGATTTTTTTTTTTTAACCTTCTTTTCAAGTTCACGTTCGTTGTTCCTTCCTCCATCTACAAATCTACAAATGTGAGGAAGGAACTGGAGAACCACAGTGTGTTCTTATGACCTTAGGCTTGTATGGTCTTCCCTGTGGTGCTACCCGTTGTTGATTTTGGGATCATTAGTAAATCATACTATGACTTATGTATCATTTGCACTTCTTTGTATTGCTTAGAAAACATATTTTGTGGAAGACATTTTACCGTTGAAAATTGCATTAGATGTTCAATTCAGAGGTATGCCTACAACCACATGTGTGTTAGAGATACACTAGTAGATAATTGTATTAGAGGTTTTCCAGAAGATATTTGGCTACACCAACAAGGGTGTGTGAGAGACATTCTAGAATAGATAATTGAATCAAAGGTAAAATCACACAGGTGTGGCGCTTAAAAGGGTCTGGGCGACATACTTGCTTAGAAGAATTGAAAGAAATATTTGAGTACTTCATGAATGGGTGAGTAATAATCCTTGCTTTTGATTCATAAAGGGGATAGAAAAATATTGAAATTCTCTTCTAGTTGGTAATAGCTCTTTCACTCACTTGGATTATTACCATTTATTATATATTTTTTTATTAATTAAATTTTAAGTATTTCATAAATTTAGATTTTTAATTGAATTTCTGTTAAACATTTATGTTTTATTGGGTATTCGATATTATTACTTCCATATATTTTATCTCTAACTTGTTGATGAATTTATTCTTTCTCTCTCCAAATTCCTTTAATTCATCAATCAATTTGTTTTTAAAGAGGAAAAAACCCACGAGTTTAGAAAATCATCAAGGAAAAAAAAATGAATTAACAAACAAAGAAGATAGAAGTGACAATCACCCAACAGAAAAATCAAACATCAAAATATTTATACAAAAATAAAAAAAAAGTTGGATAATCCATAAAACGAAAATTTCTAAAGAAATTTCACAATAGCTTAGATGTCACTATGAAAGAAATTTTCTCATCTCATTATGATCATTACCAAATTTTTCCCTCGAATCATGATGCTTTAATAAATTATTTGACTTTGGGGAAAACTCTCAACCAATAAATTTGTGAAGCTCTTATGCCTAGCAATAGATTTGCCCGTTAATTACATCTATAAAAATCACCAAATACTTCTTTACGTTTAATAAAATATCAAATTTCAAACACAGTTTCTTCAACTCAAAAAATTGCGATAATGTTTTTGTATATTGTAGTGTCTGTATCAATTTTTCTCTCCTTGATGTTCTTCAACATAGGTTGGAGACATAATAGAGATGTACCCCTTACAAATTGGCCTATCATGGGTATGTTACTTGGTGTTCTACAAAATTTGTCCAACATTCACGATTATACAATCTTAGTTTTGAAACATCATGGAGGTACTCTGATGTTCGAAGGACCCTGGTTCACAAACATGAACTGCATTCTCACAGCAGATCCCATGAACGTGCACCACATCACAAGCAAGAACTTCAGCAACTATGGGAAGGGGTCCCATCTGCGTGAAATTTTTGATTATTTTGGAGAAGGGATCATTAACTCTGATAATCTCCATGCATGGAAACTAGAGAGGTCAATACTTCATTCAGTTCTTCAAAGGGAAACCTTTAACACTTTCCTTCGAAAAACCATTCTGAAGAAGCTAGAGAATGACCTAATTCCATTTCTTGATCATACATCCGAGATTGGAACTGAGGTAGACCTACAATTTGACCTTCGGAGGTTCACATTTGACATTGTCTGCTCTTGTTTTCTTGGTTGTGATCCTCAGTCCCTTCCGAACAAGATTACTCAGCTTTCACACCCTGCTTATGAGAGAGCCACGGTTGTGATGGAGGAGGTATTGTTTCACAGGCACATCACACCAAGGTGGTTGTGGAAGTTGCAGGAGTGGCTCCAGATTGGCCAAGAGAAGAAGTTCAAGGAAGCTAGAGAAATTTTTGATAAATTCTTGTATGAATGCATTGCATCCAAGCGTGAAGAGAAAAATAGATGCAAAAGCACCAAAGAAGTGGAAGATACTCATCATGACTTGCTGGGAGTGCTAATGGAGGAAGGAGCTCAAAAGGGGAGAGTAATTGATGACAAGTATCTGAGAGACACTGCAGTTACCTTTTTTGCTGCTGGAAGTGGCACAATCAGTGCAAGTCTCAGTTGGTTCTTTTGGCTGGTTTCAACTCATCCATATGTGGAAACTAAAATTCTTGAAGAGATCAAAGATAATTGCATAGACCAAGATGGATCTTGGATTGCTTCTGGTGTGGAAGAGTTTGGAAAGTTAGTTTATCTCCATGGAGCTATATGTGAAGCACTGAGGCTTTTTCCTACTGTGCCCTATGATCATAAGTGTGCAATCAAATCTGATACACTTCCTAGTGGACACCATGTTAGTCCAAATACCATGATATTGTACTCTTTGTATGCAATGGGAAGAATGGAGCAAATATGGGGACATGACTGCATGGAGTTTAAGCCTGAGAGATGGATTTCAGAGAGTGGAGACATTGTACAAATTCCATCTCACAAGTTCATAGCGTTCAATGCAGGCCCTAGAAGTTGTTTGGGTAAGGACATTGCTTTTATTGAAATGAAGATGGTTGCAGTTGCTGTACTTTGGAGGTTTCAGATGCAGGTGGTGGATTGTCATCCTATAACACCAAGAGTCTTTGTGTTGCTTACCATTGAACAAGGCTTGAAGGTTAAAGTTACCAAAAGATGCACCTGATATCTATAGAGAGCATTTCAATACCAAATGATAGATGATATTTACTTTTAGTTTCTGCTTTCTGATGGCTAAATAATGTTGTTATCTTATGAAATTGTGAGTTTCAAAGTCTTACTCACAATTTTATAGTTATTAATAAACTTAAATTTAGCTAGAATGTCCGTTAAAAAATGAGTGTTATCCTCCCTCTCTCTATGTTAGAACACGAGGATAATGGAGGATTGATGTATGCATTTGTCCAGTTCATCAATTATTAAGTGTTGAATTCCTAGAAGTATAATTCACTTTTACAGTAGTGCAATGAAGACTTTCTATGCTGGTTAGAAAATGTTTTCTATGTCAGTTCTGAAACCGACATAGATACTATCGATATAAAAAGTTTCTACTTTCTATGCTGGTTGTTGTCATAACAGGCATAGAAAGTCCAACACTCCACAATTTTTCATTCTTCCACCCTCACTCGCAAATTCCATACATGCTCACAAACCTGTCATTCTTTGTCTTCACCTAGCCATTTTTCTTTACTATTCTCAAACTTACATTTGCACCTTCACGCCTTGCACACAAGGCTTGGAGTCTTGTGGTTTGAGATTAATGTCGTTGGAAGACCTCTTATGAAGAAGGACGCTCGCGACACTAGCAATAGTTTTGATGGGAAACACTGTGGTGGTGGTAGCGAGGTGCGAAGTCATACACGGAGGTGGAAGAAGTACATATAGAGGGAGGAAGGGGAAGCCTTTAGGTATGGAGAAGGAAATAGGAAAAACCCAAATGTATCAACAACGTGCAACAAAACCTAGGTACTGGAAAACCATAGAGAAAGATTCTCAGAGATGTGGAATAAGAATGAAGAAAACCATAAAGGAGAAAAAACACTCACTTACTAAATGAGAGAATTGTGAGAGCGAGAGTGAAAGGGTGCAAAGAGGAGGAAATCTAGAAGTACGTGATGCAATGTGGAAAGGGAGAAATTAAAGATATTTTGTTAGTTATAGTGAAGAACCAACACATTATATGTATTTTAAATTTCAAATAAATATACATTTCCACTTTCTATGTAAGTTCTAAGTATAATCGACATAAAAAGTCTTGTACTTTATTATAAAATTGTCACTGCTCCTACTTTATAGCAGGTTTTGTATATCGATTCTAGTAATATAAAATCTCATCATATTTACAATTCTATTATTGCTTAACTTATTATGGCAAGTGGATTATAACCGCCATGTCATCTTAATATCCAATATTTGCACTAATGTGATTTTATATACATATTAAATACTTATTTTATTTCTTTTTGTCTTTTTTCTTGTTATATTATGTATTTTATTAATTTATAATTTTTTTCTTACTAAGTATATCAAGTGTTAATGAATATCTTGCGTATGAATCACTATTTTGGATGAGGAATGATATATTTATAATTTTGAACTTTTAAATTTGAACTTTGAACGACATTACCATGAACGACATTATTATGATTTTCTCAGTAGATAGGTAAAATGTAACTTATAAAACATTTTGCATATTCTCTCACTCAAGATAACATATTTCCACTTACCTTACATAATGATATTGAGATTCAATAACTCACAGTATCATTTTATAGAGTAGGCAATGCTTACATGATAACAACTTACAAGTCATTACATAAAATAGGAATAAGCCATGAATTTTTATTGTTGGTTATATACTAAGTTATATTTTCCTTTAACCTAGAGTGTATAACAAATGTTGTCTATTTCTTTTAAGCAACTCACGAGAAAATATAGATAATTATATTAAAATGTGAGTAGTTTTGACCACTATTTAAAATTATAGGTAATTTAACTTTAAATACTTCATATTATCATCACATGGATGTTTTTGTAACTAACATTAGTTCTTTTGTCTTAGTAGGATGTGGAGGCCATATCATGGATTTTTCATATTGGTTCTCTTTTTCTCTTTTCTATTTTTGTACTTTACATGAATTGAGGCAACCTTTTTGTCATATTTAAAATATTTTTATTATCGATAAAAAAAAGTGGCCTAATAAGAATTAAATTGTTGCAGGATATATCATTTGTCTCGTCGTAGAAGCTAGGTGAATTAAGTGACAATTGATAATCGAGTTAATGTCACGAGTTCAATTCCAACTATTGTTCAATATGCATGATATTATATTAGTAGGTGATGATATAGTATGTTATTAAGTTAATATATAAAATAAATTTATATTTATTAAAAAGAAAGTGAAATAAATGGAGAAAAGATAAGAAAATAACTGTCGATGAATAGGAAATAAAAAGAAAAGAAGATCAACAATTTTATAGAAAACATGTAAAAGTAACTGTTAATTTTTAAAAATTTAATAAATAATTATATTATAAAGGGTAAAATTGAAATTATAAAATGTGGATATAAAATAGGAAATCATCTTTATATATAGTTATAGATGAATACTTAAATAAGTTTATATCCTCAATAAGTTTAGATAACACTCTCTTAGATAACACTCGCACTTGGTTGAATGAGGCTACAATGCTTTAAGCTTTTGCAAAATAAAATTTATTGAATTCATAATCAAATACAATAATATTCAATTCAATATGGCTTGGAACATATTCATCTGAAGCCAAATTATGCACCGCATAAATTTTATTGTTGTTAATCACTTTAAACTTAAGTTAATGAGTCTGGAACCATTATTTATTTGTTTCTCCCTCCTCTACTTTTTTTATTTATTTGGTTGGATTTTCTTATTTTCGATATATCCATTAGTCAATGGTATTATGTATTAAATTTATCAAAATATCTGAAAAGTATTTCATTTTAATACCATAATATTACTAAAATAAATATTACATATTGCTCTGATCCCAAGTTCGTCGATAGAATTGTTGTCAATCACCATACATCTGAGGTATTATTTGCTTTGGAATGTCGGCTTTGTCGCAGTTTTGTACTTAAAGGCGCCTTATAAGATGGAAGGAGGAAGGAGTATTTACATCGCCTTAGGCATTGGCTTCTAAGTGATGTGAGACTATCGAGTCTGTGGTGGGAAGGGCAATGAACAGATGAACCCCAATGGAGGGCTTAAGGGACCGAAGGTTTCGTTATCTCACGGGACCGAAGGTTTCGTTATCTCACGGGACCGATGGTTCCATTATCAACCCCACAATGAGTGCCATTGTTCCAATCAATTTCATCGATAGAATCACCGTGAATCACCATACATCTAAGGTATTGTCCGCTTTGGAACGTCGGCTCTATGATGATTTTGTTCTTAAAAGGTGCCTTAGAGGGTTGAAAGAGGGAGGGGTATTTAAACCGCTTTAGACCTCACCTTCTAAGCGATGTGAGACTATTATATATGTGGTAAGAACATAAGCCCCCAAGTCGAGGTCTAAGGGGAATGAACGGGTCATCCCCAATGGGGACTTAAGAGACTGAAGGTTCCATTATCAGTCCCACGGGACCGATGGTTCCATTATCGACCGCATTGTAAGCTTTCACACAAATAGTTACATCTTGGTAATTACTTATTTAATCCATATTTAAAAAAATATTATTCTATTTGACTAGATACCATTCATTATTTTATATAATGATTGCATAAAATATATTTTCATAAAATTCATTACCAATCATTTTTAATTTTGATCGAAAAAACTTGTTCAGATACACATAGAACATTTTAAGCAAAATATAACTTGTGTAAACATCAAACTAAAAAAAAAATAGAAACAAAAGGTTGACAATATATTTTTGTAGAAACATAGTACAAATGTATTAATGCGCATGAATCAATTTTTCAATATTGTGAGGAAAACATAATTGAGTTCCATTAAAGCACTCATTCGCAAATATTTTATTTGCAGCTTCAGTAGGGTGAGCAAAGTCAAAAAAATAATATTCATTCCGATTTGCACAAGGTTTTTCTCCTTGGACACATGAGTCAAAATAATTTTTGAACCCTGAAAACATAATTAACAAAAATATTAGAAAACTGTAGTTATGATCAAAGTGAAACACAAACAATAGTTCATAGAATTTTCTTTCTTTCTTTTTCTAGAGATTAATGGTATACCAAAATTATCAGGAGAATTTCTTATTTTCTGGAAGAAGTTATAAGTGTCCACATTAATGAATAGTGAATGTGAGAGCATGTTTTGCAACTCTTGTAGCTTCGTAGGGAGTTTGTCTGAGTAGGGTTTAACCTCTTGATTCATATCATCATTGCAATGTTGGGAATATGGTGTCCTTATAACATTTGAAGGGGTGCACCCAATTAAACCAATTCTACTTATCACAAACTTCCGAGCTCCTAATTCATAAATTCTGTAGAAAAAAAACAAGAAAAGATGAAGGAAACACAATTTTGTCATTCTCTGAGAAAAATTATGTGTAATCAAAGTATAAATAATTCATAACAATTATCAGAAGATTACCTTGATACGTGAAGCCAATTGGTCAAGTAGGTAATCAGCATATTTTTCTGGATTAAGATTATTATTGGTTCCATTTGGGTACCTGAAATAATTCCACATGTAATCATTTGATCCAATTGAAAGAAGATATATGGATTTGGATAAGTAATGTCTTAGTTTCGTTTTGCTGTGTATGATTCCTTGAAGATCGTTGGCCACAGTTGAGGTGAAGTATTCAATTTGTTTGTCCAATGACAAGCATTCACCCTTCATCACAAATGAAAATATATTGAGAAATCAATAGGTGGGGAATTATTATTTTATTTATTTATTTATTTTGGATCTTACTACTCTAGTTGAATTCAAGATCCCACATGCGGCTGATGCATAGTTAATTCCTGTGACTATGTGATGTCTCTCAGTTTTGGGCACACCTAGGTATGGAGGTGGCATTGGCAATCCCAACCTAATAGCTACAAAAAGACAATAAATAATGCATAAAAATCCTCATAATTAATATTGCCTTTTTATGTTTGCATGGAAACATAAAACCTCAAACAAACAAGGACAAAGACAATGTTGTAGAGGAAAGGTAGAAAAGTTACTAATAAGGTCAGCAAAGGTTTTGCCATTGCTAAACCTGTCTGTGGAACAATTATTGAAGTCAATGCCATATGGAAATGCATTTGCCTTGGCAAGTGTGTTAACATTGTTGTTGTTTCCAGCATCTACAGTTGAATCACCAAAAACGAACAAAGCTGGCACAATCTTCTTTCTGGAATGTGAGGCATTGGCCAAGAATGCTAATTGTTGAGTTATGATTATGGATATAATCCAGAGATTTTTTAAATTTTTTTCTATTTTGTTTTCTTTTGAAGCAATTAAAGAATGACAATAATGTCTTAAATAATGGTTTTTGTGGTAATTATTACTATTTCATAACCAAAAGTACAACTCAAATGTGTTATCTCTCAACATGATTCATTGTCTAATTCCTTTTTTAGTAAATACTCTTTTATTATTCCTTTCCAAATTTTGAGAAGGCTAACCCATTTTTTTTTATTCTTCCATTTTCATTTAATTTTCTCCTTTCTTATTTTTTTACCTTTATTTAATTATATATTTCTATATCAAACTTCATCCCTCATTCCATTTCTCTTAATTTCTAAATTAATTTATTTTCTTTTATTTAAATAGCTCTTATTCCATATACATTTAATCAAAATTTATTTTAGACAAAGGTTTTTTAATTTCCCCATTTTAAATTTTTTGGTTTTATTTCTCATTTTTTTATCTTAAAATTGTTAGCATAGGTGACAAAGCATTATAAGTTCGTTTCGTGATGTTGATAAGTTGGTTTCATGATGTCTTTAATTGTGTTTGCAGCTATTTTTAATTCTTTTTCCATTCTTTTAATATTATTGTAATCATTATGTAAAACACATATCACTATTTAAGATAATCCTGAGAAAGATACAATTCAGGTTTCATACCAATACACCAAATACGAATTGCAACACTCAATCTAGTACCCATGATCATATTATGCCACAATTACCTCAAAATCTTGAATACCATAATGAATGTAGAAAATTGAAATTTTATGTCCTTACTTAAATTTAGCAGCTCAAAGACAACCAATAACAAAATTAATCACATAACCATAATTTCAACTACACACGAAACACCCAAACTTCTCGAACATAGAATCAATTGCAATTTAGCTTCCCTTACTTGTGAGATAGCTTAACAACTCTAGGGATGCCTAAAATACCTTCAGACTCATAGGTTGTATTTTATATACCTAGGAACATCACAAAAATGATATGACAAGATCATTAGGACCATTGGTCAGCGAAGAATTATATAGATGACTCTAAAGACACATGCAAATAAAAAATATCCAATGCAAGGGAATGAATGATGAGTTTTTAAATAATGAAACTCGTTTATGAACTTTTCTAGTATACTAAAATATTATAATATTTACATAATCGGGTGTCAATATTTTAAAACCACCATCTATCCTAGAATACCATTTTCTAGGCCTTTACATTCTCCCAACAACAAAAATTTTTTACCTAAAAAATTTGTCTTACCAGAGAATATGCAGGGGTATGACTCTTTCGTATCCTCCTTTAACTCCCAAGCGAAATCATATTTCCTCCTATCCCAGAAAACTTTGACTAGACTAGTCTTTCCTTTAAGATGTTAATGCATCTTGCTTCAACAAAGAGTTTTGATGATGGTGACTTATGGAGAAATGTGGAAGACTTAATGATGATTCATGGAGAAATGTTGAAGACTTAAAGCTTAAAAATTGCTTGGATTCAAGAGATACATTGAAGACTTCAAATTTTAGTAGTTTAGTTGTTGAAGTCTTATAATTTGTGTATCTTAATTAAAAGAGTTAAATTAGTAAGTCAAGAGTCAAAAGGCAGATCCTAAGCAGTAGAGCAATGAGAGAGTTTTAATTTTTGCAAGACTCAAGTGATAATCAATATTCTCAGTAAAAAATGATTATATTTGAGAAAAGCCTTTGTGATAATAAATTATCACTTATGATAATCAATTATCAACGACAATTGTGACTTAACTTTTCATATTCTTAACCTAATTTCAAAATATGATTCTATAAAGAAAATGGTAGGCTTTCATTTGGAAATACAAAAGTTAGAAAAGTTTGAGTATTTGAGAACTCTCTGTGGAAGGCTTTGGAAACCTAGTGGGGGTAGGGCAATAACTTTCATCAAGTGGGATCTTGAGTGATTGAGTGTTGCAATTGTTGGTAGATGAAGTTTTTCATTTCTTGTGTGATTCAACGAAGGTTTTTCTTCATCTCTTATGTCTTCATCCTTTGTGTGATTCAAAATAGGTGTTCATCCCTTGTAGATTTCAAGGGAGGTGTATTCAACTCTTGTGGCTTCAAGAGAGGTGTTTTCTGTCCTAAACTATTCTTATTCCTATTTGTAATAAGTTTATTTTTAGTGATTGAGTTAATATTATTTTTGAGATATTAACAACTAGACGTAGAGTCTTTTTGATCCGAACTAGTATAAATACATTGTGTTAGTCTTCTTTTTTCCTTACTTTATTTTATTCTCTGTAGTCACATTAAAGAGAAGAATTTTTAATTGAAACATTAAATATTGGGAAAAATTTTAAAGTATTAATTTTATTAATTAAACCAATTTATCCCCTCTTAGTTTTTGTCCACTGTCCACACGTGAACATTTCGCTGCACGATTCTAACATAAGTTGCTTTGTCTGACATCCTTTATACCAACAGTTGAACCTCTACCAAGATCTTCTCTATTTTGAACGTCCTCCACTTCTAGCACATGAGAACTAGTATCAATTTGGTCATAATATTATTTTTCTGTTCAATTTGGTCCTAATATTCATCAATTTTGTTTAATTTGGTCCCTTTTGCTAACACCATTAAAATAATTCAGGATTGTGAACACTAATTGACACGTGTCATTTCGTGGTTTTTTTTTTGTTTTTTATTATTTATTTCTTTTTTAATTTTATTTTTATTTTAAAAAAATGTCCACGTGTCAAACCAATATCATGCCACATGTTGGTGTTAGTTTTTTATATTCAATAAAGTCCTAATATTCATTATTTTTGTTCAATTTTGTCCCATTTTTTTTTTAAATTGAGTAATTTTGTCCCTCTTTAAATTTGGACCAAATTTGGACCTCTTTAAAGCTTAAATATTTTTAATTTAGAGTTACAGTTGGTTTAAAATTAAAATTAAAATTAAAATTTTAAAAGTAGGGTATAACACTACTTCTACCGTAGCTGGATCCACAACTATCCCCCGAGTTGATATCACATGCCTTAAGAGCTACATTTCCTTCATCCAAAACTCACACTTGGATAGTTTGACATGCAACTTCTTCTCCCTCAGGAAACTAAGCATTGTAGGCGATCAACATGCTCCCCATGAGTTTTAGAGTAGATAAGAATGTCGTCTATGAAGACTATTACAAACTTATCAAGGAAAGGTCGAAAGATTTTGTTCCCATAGTCCATGAACAAGACAAGAGCATTAGTTACACCAAAAGGCATAACTACATAGTCATAATGCCCATATTTGTACTTGTTCTAAACATTTCAACCTTGACAAGAATCTGATGGTACCACGGTCTCAGGTCTATCTTTGAAATCACCATAACTCCATGCAACAGATCCATCAAATCATTTATCCTTGACAGAAGATACCTGTTCTTAATGGTCAATTTGTTCAATTGGATATAATTCACACATAGCCTGGATTAGATCTATCTATGAAATCACAACAAATCCATGCAACTGATCCATCAAATCATTTATCCTTGGCAGAAGATACTTGTTCTTGATGGTCAATTTGTTCAATTGGATATAGTTAACACATAGCCTAGAGCTAAAATCTTTCTTCTTCACAAACAACATTGGTGCTCCCCACGGTGACATACTCAATCTTATAAACTACTTCTCCAATAACTCTTCTATTTTCTTCTTTAGCTCAGCCAACTTTGTTGGAGCCAACTGTTATGGAGCTATTGATACTGGCCCTGAACTTGGTACCAGGTCAATTGAGAACTCCACTTCTCCTTTAAGAGGCAACCCTTGTACTTCATCAAGAAAACATCTCCAAACTCCTTCATAATTGGTATATCCACACCTCCATCACCCTTCTCAACATCCAAGTGAGTTAAGATGATGAAACATTTAGACTTTTCTCTGTCTTCCTTCAACAATTGTTTGGACGACAACAACTCTAACTCCTTGGAGCTGGCAAACAACAACTTCTTCTTACTACAATCAATAAGAATGTCATTGACAAATAACCAGTCCATTCCTAAGATCCCATCTAGACTTTATAGACGTAGACAAATAAGGTTGACTTTGAACATCTAGCACAAAACACTCTACAACCATTGGACATCTAGCACACAACACCAATGTTTAGCCGAACCTGAAGCTAGAGTAGATACCACAACATCATAGTACAACTCCCTCACAGGGAAACCCAACTCTTGAACACATATTGACATAAAGGAGTGTCTCTAAAGTCACACAAAACACATAATCTCCTACCAGCTATCAAATAACTTCAACCTATAAGATTACTTGAACTAATTGCCTTTGCTCCCAACATGACATACACTATCCTTTTAACCTGAGGTCTATCACCTCCCTTCTTTTGTGAAGATTAGGAAAGAGGCCTAATCATTACACTCTTGTTAGAAGGACAATCTTTGGCAAAATGTCCCTCTTTCCCATAAGAATTGCACCTCCTGTACACAACCATCTGAGGAAAAGCATTATTCAAGTGTGGTCTTCCTCAATCATAAAACTGGATCCTACCCTGGTATGGCTGCTGATGGAAAGAAATCCCCCTAGACCCTTAAGGTTAAGGCTTAGAGTATAGTTTCTTCCTTTCCTCTTTTTTAGGCTTGGACTTAGATGGTCCTCCCACTTTCTGTTGTTATCAATGTTGTGCTTCAACTTCTGCCTTCAACTTCTCTATCAATCTAGCTTTCTCTCATAAGGCAAGGAATTCCTTAATATATAGCAACACCACTATCATTTTTATGCCTCCTTTAAACCCATTTTCAAACTTCCTACACCATCATTCTTCATCCATGGCAAAGGTGTGGAAACGTCCAAGGTGTTTAAACCTCTATACATATTCATTTAACGATACACTCCTTTGAACAAACTCTAACAATTCAACCTCCTTAGCATATCTTAACCTATTTGGGGAGTATTTAGCCAAGAACTGCATCTTAAACACCTCCCAAGTCACAGTTTCTCCTATTTATTCCATCATAAGGCTCATGCTAGCCCACAAAATCTCTACTTCCTTAGTGAGTATGTACACCCCATAGGCTAGTCTGTTTTCTACTGGACACCTTTTCGCATCAAAGATACTCTCTATATCCTTCATCCACTAATCCACTTTATCAAGACTAGTTTTCCCATTGAATCTAACATGTTGATGCTTTAAGAAGTCTTCCAAACTCCACCATGAGCTTGATAGGATGGAGCTTGGGAAGAGCTAGTTATTGCTCTGTGTGACTCCAACTAATGCAAGGCAGCCATATGTTGTTATTGAGCCAACTTAAAGCATAACAACTTCCATTTGCTACAAGGCTGTCTGGTTTTGCTGCATCATGGCAACACTCTATTGATGTAGAGCCGCTACCATGGATTTTATAGCTCTTGCCAGATTTAGCATATCTAAGGTTTGAGGCAGGGAAGGAGATGGTCTAGGTGCCATAACTCTACTCGCATAAAGGAAAACCATCGGTCCAACTCAAAGATACTGACTTAACTAACTAAAACATCACAAAGAACACATAATAAAAACTAAACACACCTAATAATACAAATCTCTAAAAGAACTAACTGGTCTGATAAAAAAATGTAAAATTCCATTTTAACAATCCCATTTTAATAGCATATTACTACTAATAAGCATCACATATTTTAATATTCAAGAAATAATAATTCATAACTAGATAAGTCTATTACAATAATTGTTACAAGATTGGCAAGTGTACTAAATCACGAAGTAATAAAGTGGATAGTCCAAGTATCGTTTCCAAGAGACTTATGCTACACTTGGTGATTCTTACAATTCATAACTCAATTAGACAACAAATTTCAAAAAAAAGAAAAAAAAAAGTATTTTTGTATTTTTATCAAACATATGGTGGATGAAAGCTTTACTAGGATTGGCATGATTCAATTCAAATAAAAAACATCAAACAATATACTTCTAATTCCTTCTCTAGCTTTCACACCTTTTGTAACAAGTCGTAATATCTTACTGACAAGTCTAAACTTGAATAATAAAAATCTTAATGATCAAAATTATGATGTTTTAAATGACCGATGATGTACTCTATGCCTAGATGCACAATGAATTAGTTGTCTATTCTAGTCTAGGTTTTAATATCGTGTTCAATAATTACACACCCATAAATATGCAATCAATAATTATCATGCAGTTAAAACAAGAATAGAACACAAGAGTGATGGAAATGAATTAAATTGAATAGTGGAATTCACAAAGAGTTAAGAATACATTACACCGAACCCAATGAATAAGGGAGTTAGCTACTCCTTAACATTATGAATACTAGAATAATGATGAAGATGAATGCCTCCAGCCTTCAGAATGTGCCTCTACCTTCTCTCCTTTTATGTCAAGTGTCCTTTCTCCAAAATGGGGAGGTTCCCCAAAAGGTACGATGATTAGCCCCTTATTTATAGATTTTTCAGAACTGGAATAGGCCAAAAAATTGTACTTGAATAAATTGTAATTGATAGTCATTGATATTTATCTTTCATCTTCTGAGATTCTCATATCTTTGATATATTCTTCAAATCTTATGAGATTTCCACTTATCTACAAAATATAAACAAAATACTTATCTTTTCCAAAATTATTTAATAAGTCCTTAATTATTTAAAAAATATAATAATAAAAAATACTGATAAAAGATAAAAATAAATAACATAAAGATTTATAACCATACTACAAATGTTTCTCAAAAGATACTATAAACAAAATAAACTCTAATCTAAGAACTAGGCATTTGCATCATCTCTTTCTGGAGGCAAATCAATTCTCGCTTCTTCATTTGATCACACCAATTAAGGTGATCATTGCAAAAGAAGATAACAAACATAAAACAAAACAACACACAAAAGGGTAAGCTAATTTACAAAAGAGCTTTAATAAAAAAAAAACAAAAGTTAAAATCCCATACAAATCATGCATAAAAACAAACATGTTTTAAGTAAAGACTAAACAAGACTCAATTTTTTGAATACATGCATTAATACTAGACTCTAGCAAGTGTTGCACTTATGGTATCCTCTATTGCTCTGTAGAGCACTACCAATGAGTTTCACCCTACCATACACAAGGTTAGTCCCTTCTCGTCTTAGGCCAAGGTAAAACATGTAGACCAAGACCTCATGTTACTCTCATCATATACCTTTCCTTCTCTACATGAGCCTGGATGGTTACTAGAGTGCCATGATAACATCCAATACTGAATTCTTACATCAATGTATATACTAAAAACACATGCTTAATCTAGCCTAAAGTAGAGTACACTAATCTCAAACAATTTACATACTCATAAGATTACAATGCTAACATCCAATTATCATCAGAATATCCAGTAAACTTACAAATCTCATACAATTAAAAAAAAACTAAAAAGCATCCACTTGCCTAACGAGTAGAACTTGAAGGCCCACTCGTCCAGTGACTAGAGATCTCGGCTAACGACTCTACCACTGCAACAAATTTCACAATAAATCTCTTAGGGAGCTCCGCACGTGCCCAGCAAGAGCACCACTATAGCTTCCAAGAATTTATGTTCCAAAATTCACCTAACGAGAACTGATATGCAAGAGCACCCTTAACTTTCTTCTTCTTTTGCAGATCTACCCTTGGTGGGTAAATTGCAGATTTACCCAACTTTATTCCCCAAAACACACATTTTATTAAAGGATGGAAGGGAACAAAACTTAACCCATGACGAAAGAGCATCCTAATGCACACGAACGTGGACCAGAAGCACGAATGTGCGAGTGGTATGATCCAAGAGAGAGTTTGAAGCGCGACGATGCGTGATGAAGGTTTGAGATTGAGTGATCAAGATGGAGAGAGATTTGGGGCTGATTGGATATGAATGAACATGAAAAGATCAATGTTGATCAAGAGTGAAAATCTTTGAAGCAAGGAGTCGGGATTCTGGTAAGGAGCAAAGAGAAATGGGTTAAGCGTTTTTGTGTTTGTATGATTTTTTCTTTTGGGGTTTAAAAGGGCAATGGTTAGGGTTTCTTGGGGGAGCCCTGGTTGTGCGAGAGAGAGAGAGAGAGACATGTATTGAGGCTAGGGTTCAGGTTGTTTGTGTGAGTGAGAGATTCAGAGTCACTATATAGGGGTTACTCATATTTCGACGAGCACAAAGTGGCCAACGGGATTGAGCCCTCCTTAGTGTGCGAAGTAGCTATACTTGGATCAACCATGAGCATAGAGTGGTCGAGGCTAATCTGAGTTAGATTCCTTGCACCAATCTAATTCCTATAAATCTCTTTGTTTCAATTCTTCCAATTGTGATGAAATACACCTTTTCCATTCAGGTTCAATTATAATTTCCCAGTTTCTAATTTTACTTGCATTTTATGTTTCTCAGCTTTAATTTTCTGAATATGACTAAATTCTCTTTACTGCATTCCAGTTTTAAATTTAGTTTTGCAATCTTTATTTAGTGGGTTGAGCTTGGGTTCGTAAATCTGCACACATCAATGTTTCCTGTTAGGAACCAAGTGACCCAAAAGTGGGCACATATTACCGAGAGGTCTTCTCAAGTGTAGATGAGCTCATGAGCAAACCATTGTTCCTGTTTCTAGTGTATGTGTTTTGTTGATTAAATTCTATCAAGGCATACCTTTGTTTACATTTCTTCATTTTATATGTTCCTTGCTTTCATTTTTTGTAGTTTGTATGATCTTCAACTGTCTCTTGATCACTATCATTGATGAATGATTTGATTGAGTTTTGAACCTGTGCATATTAATGATTCTATATAAGAATCTAAGGACCCCAAAGTGGGCCTTATTTATCAAGATGTCTTCTTCAGCATAGTATCATTCAAGTGATCAATTGGGAATGAATCTTAATTTGCAGATTGTTTCTTAGCTTGCTTTTCATTGTATTTTTATTTTCCATGCTTGCAAAATTTCTTGGTATATAGATGTCTTTGGTTTTGAATTCTCATGCATAAATCTAGATGCCTTTAGTGCTTCTAGTGTTTGAGTTTTAGTTGTCTTTTAAATTCAATTCTGTTATTGGGTTCTATAGTTTCATCATAGTATATTTTTATCACATACACATGCATTTGCATCCTCTAGTTCTAGGTTCATTATTTATATTATTCATTCATCTTTATTTTAACCCATTTTTTAGTATCTTTACATCCACACATGTTCTTCCTTTAAAGCTCTACAGTGAATCAATTCTGATGTGATTCTAGGCTATAATTATGTTGTTTTTATATGTTGATTCACTACTAACATATGCTTGCATCTAGATAAGTAACTCATGCCACATCTGCATTGCACAAGGATATGAGCCTTGATTGAGTTTTTGGAACTTCAAATTTGTCTAGAGAAATTGAATTACATTTGGTGGTTGTTGATGCTTCAAAATTTAGTTTTCTCATCTGGAATGTATTGTTGTACTCAATCCCTCTAACATGAATTTGCATGATTAATTCTCTGTTGCCACTGCCACATATTGACCAAGCTGTCACAGATCCAATTTCTACTAAAAATTGGTTTCACGTGTGTTTCCATATGTCTTTGCATTCACATTATATAATGATACAGATTTGGATCATAATATGAATTAAGCTGGGTGTGATGCTGCTAAAAAGCACTGATTTTTGTTGTTGTCATATGCTGGTTTCATGTGCACATGTTCCCAGTCCCATTTTGAAATGGCTAAGCATAGTCTTCAAATTTTGTGTTGTTATTCTTAACTTGTTAGCATCATTTAGATTACATTCCAAGCTTAGAAACCATGTCCATTTTACTACTGATTGTAGGTCAAATTTACTGTTCAATTCATTCACTATTATTTTAGATTCTAGTACATAACTTTTGCATCTACATTCTCAACTGTAAAATTTACATTGAAGTAAAGTTTTAGTGGGTTAAGAAGTCTATTTTTGGTAAATTTACTACACCTGAATATGATCTGAGTTGGTTTGTTACTGTCATTTGGATCTCAATTTTTGTCTAGAATTAGCATTTTAATTTGGCAGCTTAGCATCCATTCATGGGATTGGTAATTTTATGTAAGCACTACATTGCATAAATTGGTGGAATCCGTCATGGTGTGGCAAGTGTGAATCTTCATTTTGGTCTAAACTTCTGCATCTGGTTGGCTATTGATAATGTCTATTTTTAGCTATTTTTATGTGTTTATTGTTTCGTTTTGTGTTTTAACTGTTTTATGCTTGTTTTGCCTGTAATATCTCTTTTAAGTGTGTTAAATAAGCTAATAGGAAACATTTGTGGTGGAGGAAAACAAGCAAGAACTCAAGGGAACATGATTCGACGAGAAAGTATTGATTTTGAAGTAAATACCCGTGTCAAACGCCACTAGAATCATGCCTAGTGCTTCAAATACATATTGTTGTCAAACTGCCCAAGGCTGAGTGGTGGAAAGTGGGGCTGAGCGCAATCCAATTCGTAAAACCTGGCGCCGAGCGCTACTGAGACAAGGCTGAGCGGTGGCGTCGTTGACATGTGAAAAAATGGGTTTTTAATCTTGCTTCTCGTGAGGGTTTGGGCCATTCCTCATTTTTTTATGATAAAGAAACACTTTTGGGTGCTTGGAGAGCCTCTTGAAGGTAGCTAGGAGTGTTGGGAATCTCTCTCACTCCTCCTTGAATCTTCTCCTCCATTCATGGTGGTTTTCCCATTTTTGGGGTTAGAGAGGAAGATGGGTTGCGAATTGGAGATGGAGACACGAATGAGAGGCACAATTGGAGCATGGAGCAGTTGCCAAGAACCTTGGGAGAGGGCTTGCATCTTCTCTTTGGTTTCCATTTCTTCCCTATCTCTTCAATTTGTAAAACCTAGGTTCTCTACCATGGAGAGCTAGACCTATTTGTTGAAATTAGATGTAGTGAACTTAATTCTCGTGTATTATGTGATGTTAATCCATATACTTTTCCATTTCTATATTATTATTTGATTTCCATGCTTAATGCTTGCTTTGGTTTGACCACCCATGCATGATTTGTGGTTTTTGAGGTGTTGGAAAATGTCTTTTGAACTAGAACTGAAATTGAATGCCTAATGGAGCTTGTATCTAGGGATAAAACATGATTCATTAGTAATCTTAAGACTCTTGAACTTAATGCATGATTTTACTTGTTGAGGATTCAAGGAAATGGAACTTGATGAGTTATCATAGACTCAAAGTTGCTAGGAATAGGATTTGAGTATTTTTGTGAGTTAATTTTGGCATGCAATTGGAATTGAGATTTTTGTGAATGCATGAGAATAAAGTGAATGAAATCTAGTCTTGACAATTGTATATAATCTATGTTAAATTTCTGTTGCACACCAACTATTTGATAAAATACCAAAAAAATGTTTCTTTGTGTTTTTGTGAGCTTTGTTTTCTATTTGAGTTGTGAATTGTGAGATTTGTCATGTGTTGCACAAGTCCTGTGGAGGAAACGGTAAGTGCGATCGGTGCACTTACCGTTTTTCACCTAACAGTTGCATAATTGCACTAGCTACAATTCCCATTTTTTCCAACATCTTATCTTTGCACTCATTATGTTTGGAATAGTTTGCATCAATACCTTACTGTAACAGATTCTACACATGCATATGTAGCTTAATTTTCACTTAAATTGCATGAGATCACATCCATTTCAGTGGCATAAAGGGAATACATTAGTTAGACTTACCCTGATATGATGTTGTTGTTAATTCTACCATTGTCTTGCACTGATTCTATTGTCATAGACCAAGATTATGTTGTCATTTTGTGTCACGCTTGTTTTCATGTACATCCACATTTCTTTGCTATGAAATCTGTATAACATTTATGTGCATAAGTTCCATCTAAGTTCAGTTATCATTCATGGTGCCCAAGCCTTCATACTCATTTTGTAGTACTTTCATTGCATTCACATTCATGATTGAGTAAGTTAAATCACCACAATTGATTCCATTGTCTAATATAGCTTCTATTTTATTCTTAAAATTTGCAATGCATCATTCCATGGTTCATTAATTCTATACATTCTACATTTCAAGTTTTCTTTTCTATACGCTTACTCATGCATGGCATTCATACATATCATGGCATATTATGCATTTAATTTAGAGCACTTTCTTAGTTTCTTTATTTTATTTTAATTTTCCCCCTTTGTTTTATTTTATTTTTTTTTAGGGAGATTAAATTACACAAACTAGACTTAACACCATTGGCGGAAGTATGAAGGGACTAGGGAGCCGTGGCTCCCCCAACCATTTTTTTTTAATTTTATTTTCTATGTATTTAAAAAATAATTTTTATAAATTATTATTTTATTTATATTAATTGATTTTTATTTTATTTTATTTTCTATATATTTAAAAAAATATATTTATATATTATTACTTTA
>Ga0214543_1001100_pt1 | contig 50632 bp, 30 predicted proteins | sample CNSS2metaG_FD_160094 | JGI IMG/M metagenome (GOLD analysis project Ga0214543, IMG submission 160094) | Root nodule microbial communities from cowpea collected in UCLA plant growth center, Los Angeles, California, USA - CNSS2 | ecosystem: Host-associated > Plants > Roots > Nodule | place: USA... | reverse complement strand
ATATAATATAGATATTAAAAATATATATATATATATATATATATATATATATATATATATATATATATATATATATATATATATATATATATATATATATATGGTTGCGGTATATATGTGTTTAAGGTTTGGACCTAAATGGGTAGTGCATGGCCTTTCATTCACTACACAATGAAGGCCTTTTACATTTGTTATTTTAGGTTTTTTACCAATGTTTTAAGTTTGACATTAATTCACGACACGTAAATTTACATCGCATGAAAAAAATGCAACGTAAATTTTTGTCAGACTATAACAGGTTCGACGTAAAAACGTTAATTACCGCCAGACTATACTAGGTCCAACATAAGAAGTTTGCGACCAATAATAAAAGCTACAATGAAATGAGCATTTATGAGCTTGTTTTAGTTGTGTATGTTGCATATCAAATGAAAGATTTTGATAAAGTTGAATATCAATTGGCAATTAAAGAAGCAAAAGTGGGACAAAGGTTGGTCCAAACAAAAAGAAGATTGCATTGAAGTCCAAGAAAGATTGAAATCTCTAATTTTCAATTAATTTGCAGCTTCAATACCCTTGAACATGTACAACTCAATCTTCTCTCTAAGTGGCCCAACCTTTGTCCTAAATTTGACTTCTCTACTTCCCAACTATTCTACAACTTTATTAAAAATCATTCATTTGATATGCAACATATAAAATTGAAACAAGTTTAGAAATACTCACTTCATTGTAGGTTTTTTTTTATTGGTGGTAGAAATGAACCAACGTGAGAACCGAGGTTCGTTTTTTATTTTAAATGTCATGAAAGTCTAAAAGAAGCAAGCTTTTTTTATCACTACAACATATTCTTACAATGACAAATACAATATACAAACAAAGGGACATTCATGAAAACTAATGACCAAGTCATCCAAAAAACAATTATGATCACAAATGAAAATGTAAATTTTAGCAAACAAACCTTGAAACAAATTGAACAAAAGGTCAAAAATGAATCCCCAAACCAACACTATTTTTCATCAAAGAACAAACCCTAACTTGCAAGAGCATTTTGGGCATATTTTGGCACAATGAAAAATTAGGAGGAGAACCTGGATCCGATATTTAAAAAGAAATATAAGTTGGGTCCTACAATGTCCAACATAAAACAAACAATTTACGTCAAAAACTATAGGAATAATGTAAATTATCTCATTTATGTTAGCCAATAAAGGGTCTGACGTAAATCACTTCGACTTATTTCAAAAACACCGTAACACTTTTTTACATGGGTTAATTCTTTGTTAAACGCAACTTAGGTGACATAAATGACTACTTTTGTGTTAGTGGTTAATGGAGTAGGGATACTTGGAATGCTATCAAGCCTTATATGTGGTGATAAAAATGGCACACACTTAAGAGAGGTATCTTAATTTTATTATTATCTAATCATGTAGACAAGACTTCAGGTGGTGAGAATGTGAATGAGGCTTACATCAAGCTTGGAAAGTAGTTGTACATTTGGCTCACAATAACATATGCTTTTTGTCACCCTAATATTGGAACCTAGGACCACTTTCAGATGTATCAAGTATTAGTCTTTTATAGGATTTATCATGATTAAACTCTTCTAAAAGATGCCTCATATTTAGTCATTAAATGTTGTATGACTAAATACGGATTCATTTGCATTACATGCATGATCTCAATATGTGCATGATGACAGAAGTATGATGAATATGATTTGATGTTGGTAACATGTGTGTTATTTTATTGTTTTCATTAGCTCACGCTTGTTTGTTATTATATGTTATTATTATGATCATACTCGTTACAAGAGCATATTCTTCGACAAAAAGAGTTAGAAGCAAGGAGACTTCTAAAGGTTGATATTGATACCTATTATGGTGTTTTCATTTTAAGGATGTAATTATCGAAATGATAATATATATATATATATAGTTTGCGAGTTATTAGACTTTTAGAACGAACATAATAAGCATGTTCACCAAGGATTGATATCCGACTTAATATGTTAAACTCTTCATTCATAGGATATTTCATAACCAACCAAGGTAATTCCATTAAATGTGTTGAACCGCTAACATGTAAATCTGATCGATTTATCATAATTAAAATTGTCATCTAAGTGAGTTAGAAGTTAATGAAGTTTGAATATCTTCTCTATTAATGAAGTTTGAATATCTTATAGTCAAATCAATTAGAACATAAGAAATTACCCCTCAAAATAATCTAACAATTAACTCACAACTTTTTCCAATTCATATCAATATAATTACATGTCACTAAACAGTCCACGTTCACACTAATTATCAATTTCAAGCATGGTAGAAAAACATTTAAACATATACACATAAATCAATTTAATTAAATTATAACTATAAATTTTAAAACTATTTAAACAATATAACTAAATAGTAATAATTAAAATTTTAATTCTTTACAAATTTGTTGAGTGAAATTTACTATAACAAATTTTGTCAGACCCTATTTTGTTGAGAAAAAAAAATTAATCCAGTGATCGATTCTTCACCAAGAAAATGGATTTTTCACGAGTGATTTCATCAGTGAAAAATGCTCATGGCAATAGGTCTGTTGAGTGGAAATATGTTCCTTTCTATGAAATTCCAAACTCACGAGCACTTCAAATTTTACAATCTAATTCTCTTTGTAAAGTCACAAACCATTTATGAACCAAATTCAACTATTAGTTATCATGTAAAAACATATATAATTTCATCTAACTATCCTATACCTCAATAGCCATATTCATTGACATTATTTCTCCCTCATTCAACTTAATCAAATTCATTCTTAAATATTCAAATTTTACTCTCTTTACTAAAGATGGAGTAAATATCCAAGTTTTAAGAATTTATAATAATCCAAATTCAAAGTATTTTAAGTCCATTGAAATAAATTAGCTCAAGTTGTTTGTGGCAGAAGGTCGGTTGAGTTAGTCCCGATTGAAGGTCAACCCTCATTGGTCGTGGTTGAAGGACGTCTCGAAGCAAGCCCGATAGAATCGATTCCAAGGGAAGTTTGGCCTAAGTCAGTCTCAATTGAAGGTAGGCTTCCGTCGGCCTTTGTCGAAGCTCGACCCTAACCGTCCTCACCTAATTCAGTCAAGGACAAAAGTCGGCTAAGTCGACCCCAACCAAACATCGACCCTAGTCATCAACTTAAGTTGATGTAGGATTATCTTGATTCCTTTTAAGATTAATGAATATGGTGTGTATTGCTTAAGAAAGCCTAGTGAAAATTCCCACTGCACATTAAGATAGTAAGCTATCTAGATGTGAATGTGCATTTCACAAGGTTCTAGAAAAGAAGAGAAGTGGATTGATTCAAAGACTAAACATATAAACACACAGAACATGAAAAGTCGAATTGAAAATCAAAGAGAAAGAAAGTATGAAAATGGAAAGACAAGAAAGGGATAAAAGTGAGAAGCACACCACTACAAAGCTAGACTAGGTTAAACTTTTAAAAAGTTATGAATTTAAGGATGAGAATATTTTAAGATTATGGTTTGTTAATCGCATGTATTACTCTATTTAATAATTTTATTTATACATAAAATCGATATACATATATTCTAATAATATAATAATCTGTTTATAATAATATTCATGAATACGTCATTTCGATCAATAAATATTAATAATATTATATAAAAGAAAGCTTTGAAGGTGTCAAGATCCTTAGGTGGGGTTGGTTTTCTATCTAAAATTTCAAAGACCTCTTTTATCTTCATCGTGAATTATAAATTTGTTTATTAAATAATATATTAAAAAGAATTTTATTATTTAATTATATAAATAATATATTTTAAAATTTTATTATTAAAATTATAGATATTTAAAATTTTATTATATATATATATATATATATATTATTAATTTCATAATTTTATAATTTATATAACTTAATTAATAAAGTTTATATAATTTATGATCTAATATATTATATCCATTTAAAATTTCAATAACTTCTATTTGTTTGTCTTCTTTACCAATAATAAATCAATTTATTAAATTATACTTTTTAAATAATTTTAGTGTTTTATAATTTTATAAATCATAACACATGTATACATCTTGTAAGATTTTCTTACTAGATTATATTAGAGAGATTGAAGAGATTGACTGCTTCTAAAATACGAATTGCTCATATTTGATTCAACTTTTTTATTTTTACACATTATTTTGAAACTTTCAACTCATAAATACTTGGATTCCTAAAACATGTATAAGAGTTGACAACGAATTCACTAACTTTTTCCTGGAAAAGGTCACGTGACTTCTCTTAATTTTCATATGTTGAATGACCAAATTCAATCTTTTAGAAAAAATATATAAAAGAAACTAGTTAAAAATTGGGCAAAGTTACGTGAGTTTTTTTCAAAAAGACGTCGCAAAATTTTTCCCTTGTGCACACACACATACATACATATAACCACATATACATACATATTCGTACATAAAAACATACATTATAACTTATGAACTATTGACTTGTGATGAATTGGACTGAGAAATATGTTGAGTATGAAGAATTTCATGTATGTGATACCTAATTTGAATTGATGTTTTGATTTGTGTTTTTCTGTTATTTATCTGCCTTGATGATCCTTGTGAAATTGTTGTGTAATCTAATTTCATTTGTCTTAGGCTATTTGATAAGGGAAAGTGTGCAAGTTGCATTTGTAATTGAGTGAAAAGGCTTGGATAAAAGGACCAGGGTCCCTTGCCCACAATCTGTGATCTGCATAATTATGTAGACTTGCGGGCGAGTAGATGGTTGTAAGACCCATGAAATTAATTAATTAAACAATGAATTAATTAATAAATGCGAGTAAAAAAAGCCTTTATGGCATTAATTGTTGGTTAGTGTGATGTGGAAAAGTGCTAGCTCATGTGGTTGATAGTACTTTGATTGTGTGAGAGGACTTGGGTTTGAGTCCTATGTATGTCAATTATGTGTTGTTGTTTTATTATTAATTTTAATAATATGTATGAGTATGGAATTGATGATGTAAACTGTTTTTGATTGGAGGGTATCACAAAATGTGAATTGGCATAGTGGTTGTGTTTTGGCCTTATCAGTGGTCAAACCTTGGTGGGCAAAGAATAAGCTTTATTTTTGCTAACTATTAGTTGTGGTATGAATGTGAAGGGGTAAAGAAAACCTAGCAGAAGGGTAACCATTAGGTGCTGAAAAATCACTCACTAAGGGACTTGAATAGCCATTAAGCCCACACTTGAATAGCCAATCCCGTTTTATTTTTAAAACCCATCTTAAAGGCACCTATAAAAGCCAAAATTTAGGTAAAGGGAAGGGTTTTGGCATTTGTGGTGAACTGCTATAGTGAGAAGCACGAAATTGAGAGTGTGAGCAGAATTTTGGGTGTGCAAGGGCTGAAGCAAGAGGGAGATTGTGAATCAAGGTTTCTGTCTTCTTAATTTTTGATCACTAATTCTAGGTTAGGGGAGCTGAACCCTCGTTGTTAGGTTTTTGGTCTGATTGTATGAGATTGATGATCTATTGCCAGAGAATTCAAGTTAAATTGTGGGGTGAATTTGGGGTGGGGTGAATTTGGGGTGGGGTAATTGGGTACTGTTTTATTGAAAATTTCATGTGAATTGATGCTCATGATGGCTATTCTGTGTTGTGTATACTCTTATGGTATGAAAAGTGGGAGTGGGAGTCTCTATGGCGTTTGTACTATGCTATTTTGTGAGTGTAAGGTTGTCAAATTGATTTGGTGTGTTTTGGGAGCGTATTTGGGTTCTCTACTGCAATGCTTGTGTGCGTAAAATAGTTTCAGAACCTGCAATTCTTGCTCAAGCGGATGGGACTCGCCTAGGCGAGACATGCAGGGACTCATATTCTTACCCTACTCGAGGTTCTCGTTCAGGCGAAGAGAATTAGGTTTGAGCGACGCAGACACTCGCTCAAGCGAGTGAGGTTCGCCTAAGCGAGATAGTGATGAAGTTGCGCATGTTGATCGCGACTTCTCGTCTAGGCGCGGGTTTGTGGGTTTTGAGCGAATCAGGATCTCGCCTAAGTGAGACGTCGTGGTCATGTGTGATGCTTTGTTTGCATTTTTAGCTCAAGCGAGTTTGAAATGGGTGTTTAGGCGAGAGATGATCTCGCCTAGGCGAGAGGATCTCGCCTAAGTGAGATAACGTGGTGTGGTCACTGTTTGAAGCTCGCTTATGCGAGGTGAGTCAGCCTAAGCGAGGCTGAGGGCTTAGCTTGGGCGAGCGTCCCTGGCTTAAGCGAGTTTATGCGAGTTACTGTGCTTATACGTGATTGTGTGTGTTTTGGCTGTTTTATATTAGGTATAGGATGTATATGCATGTGGTGTGATGTTTGGGCTTGAAGGACTAAGTCCAATAGGGGTCTGGGATGTGCTTGATGATTGGATACATGATGAGCATGAAACTTGTTGAGTTCCCGTCGGCTACTAATGGACGAGGAGTCCTTAGTATGGTGATTGCATGTGTCGGGCGCACGATGGGCAAGGAACTGTTATGTTCCCGTCGGCTACTATTGGACGAGGAGTCCATAGTATGGTGATTGCGTGCGTGCCAGGGTCCAAGTGAGACTTGGATGTTTTACTACAGACAAGGAGTCTGTAGGGCAAGACTATGAGCGGGATAGGCTCATAGGGTTGGACCACGAATGAGTTAGTTTCGTGGGAGCACAAGGGAGTCCCAAGACCTAGTACATGTATATGACTCATGAAGGATTATGAGGTCATGGTTGGGTTATTTGAACATTATGAGAAATTTAGTTATGTTAAAGTTTTGGATTGGGAAACATATTTATATTCATGTTTTTTTATATATATATATATATATATATATATATATATATATATATATATATATATATTGTGCATAGCTACCCTTTCTGTGTGTGTGTGTGGCGATGATCGGATAACTTGTTATCCGGGAGCAGATGATGTGATAGGTGAGCCAAGAGATGCTTAGACTCGGAGTGAGGGCTAGCAGGGGATATTTTTGTATATGTATATATATGTTATTATTTTAGCTTTGAGAATATTATGTACCCTGTTGGGAGCCATTGACTTTATTTCAATTTTATGAATTATGGACTCTTGTTTGTTTTATGGTGTTATATATATATATATATATATATATATGTTTTAATTGAGTGAAAAAGCTTGGATAAAAGGACTAGGGTCCACTGCCCACAATCTGTGATCTGCATAATTATGTAGACTTGCGGGCGAGCAGATGGTCACTGAGCGAGAGTGCATAATTTACATGTTAGAGAACTCTAACGTTTCAGGTTTGCTAGGCGAGAAAGTCTCATTCGGTAGAATTTTAAAGAATCCAGTCCCTGTACTTTCTCGTTGAGTGAGCTTAAAGTATGTTGAGTGAGCATCAAGGCTATGTTTGCCAAAGAGGCAAGGGAGGCTAGTTCGTTGGGCTAGCCATTTGGTCGGTATGTGAGTGCCTTTCCAGAGGTCACACGCTAAGCGATTGCGAAGTGTGCCTGTCAAATTATCTTGTTGATATATGGGTTTTATATGTGACTTGAATTGTGTTTTTTTTATATTTATTTTGGTTTCATATGTTGTAAATGGAACGGAAAGGTATTCCTAGTATGGGAATACTAAAATGTAATGTATTGTATGGTGTGTATTGACACATGGACTAAAATGAGATTATCGTGACTCTACCAGTCATGAGAATCATATAAATGAAAATAACTAGTTGTGAAAGTTGAGGGAGGTTTGAATCTAGAGTGGCGACAATAGTTGAACTCAAAAGAGATACCAAATTTACCTTATCATGTAAAGTGGATTTGGGAGCAACCCGTACACATTATAATTATAACTCCCGAGAGACAAAAGTGATCGAGCAACGACATGTGCACAATCTCGGGGTGTTAGTCAATACATTGAACCTCTAAAGGTTGTGTTTGTAGTTCTTTATATATGATTTTTGTGTTATGAGAGCCTTTATGCTTGCGTGTAGACTTTATGTTTTTAGAAAAATATTGTAGTTATTCTTGAGTTGCTAATTATATTCTATCTATATTTAAAAATTATAAGTTGTAAATCAACTCTATCTCACCCTATGTGTTTTATATGTGGTGTTATTATCTATATGTTAGGATCGTGTACTTCACAAGAGTAAAGAATAATGTAGGTATTGAAGAGGAGAAAATTTGAGGCTGGTCAAGGGAAAATTTTTGTTTATGGATAGTTTAACATAGATATAACCATTAGAGTAATGTATTAGTTTACTCGTTCCTTAATTGTGAAAGACACATCGATACCTTTATATTTAGAGGACTATACATTATATCATGACCTATATACTATGGTTGTGCCTTTGATCTAATTATGTGATTGCCTCTTAATAGTGTTTATGATGCTATAATTGATCGTTACATTTTGGTATTAGAGCATTGTCTTAAGAAATCTAGGGGTAAGGGATTATTAGGATTCTGTTGTATGATTTGAGTAGTATAGTTTGTTTGTTTGATGATTAATGTAGCTAACCTGCTTTATATGTAAGACCCTAGAAAATGGCGTTTTAAAAGTGAAAGTGGTTTAAAAGTAGTGAGACTCAATTATTTTAATGTTAAAAGTTATAATATAAATATTATTATTATAAGTGAGTTTCAATATTTTAAAACACACCATCTCTCCAGAAACCACTTTTTTAGAGTTCTCTGACTTCTCTCTAAGGGTTCTTCCCCTCTATTCGTCTGATTGAAGATTTGAGACAATAGGAGTGATCCTCATGACGAGCTCTTCAAATTGGACTGATTAGTTTCACTATTTGTTTAAGTTAAGTTTCAACCTTTTTTTCCTTGGACTTCTTCTAGTTTATGATGCATGTGAGGCTTTTCTGCTTATATGTGCTCTTTTAATATTCTATATGAGTCTCTATTGAATAGTAATTATAATGGTAGGTCCTGATCATTCTTGTGTTGTTCTTAGATATAGATAGAGCATCTTGTGGAGCTAAAGGTGTTGAGCTGTCTTAGGACTGTTTGTACAGTTTGGTCAGGTAAGGGAAACTAGCTTTCTGTTGAATTAATCATCTTGATAGTTAATTGTGACATGGTTTGTTTAATTGATGAGTTGTATGTTGAACTATTTAATGTGGTTTGTTGAATTGATAAGTTGTATGTTGAACTGTTGATTTTGATTTCGGTTTAGTCTTGATTTGGGGAAAAGTATAATTTGTGTTTTGAGTGATTGGATCATTTTTAACTCTCTAAAACCATTTGGAATAAAAAACATTAAAGGAAAGGTGCCTAATCAATCAATTGTATATGATCAATTTTCCCCCAAATTGTTGTTTCTAATAAAGTGTCGTTATAGTGTTGTCAGACGCCATTACAATGTCGTCGAGCGCTAGGCCCTTGACTTAGTATTCTAGGGGCTGGGCGTTAGGCGCCACTTTGCCAGCGGGGCACCACCTTGTTTTTCTAATATGTGTTCCTTCGGTAAAATGAACATTCCCGCTTCGTTAATCGTCAAATCGATATGAAATTTTTACACTTGCTCCTAGGCACATGATTCTTCACTTTGATTAGTGGGATCTTTGATTTGAGGTCTGTAGTTACACCAGTTAATTTCTCATGTTTGTTCTATACTTTAGGTTTCTCTTTTAGAAGGGTATTCTTATTTGATGAGTTACTAGGTTCTTATGTAATGTTGTGGTCTTCAGTTGATCTTGATATTAAAGTATGTGTTTTAAGAATGATAAATGTGTATGATATACAAATATGCTAAGGTCACTACTAAAAATTCTCATATCACACAAGAATTTTCTTACAAATTTGTTAAAACAATTTTGCAAGAAAAGACTTTTTCCTACTATTTTTTCTAAAAATATTAATTGGCAGGTAATTCCTTCGTGGGTAATTATTTCCTACCAAATAAAATTCGTAAGTATTTCCTAAAAAATTTGATGCGAAAAGTGTTTTATACAAAATATTTTGCAAAAGAATTGACAACAATTTTCTGCAATTTTTTTATAACAAATTTTGTAAGTGTTTCCTACAAAAATAATCAAAACAAAATTGACAGGAAATGAGTTTTTTAATGGTGGGTGATGAAATGATTTAATTTACAATTTGTGGAATCTTATTATGATATTCTTAAACTCATTTGGGGAAAGTTATATTATGAAAATTAGTAGTGTATGAAGTGGAAATATTGGTGAAAAGAGTTATGAATTGTGTTCTAAGGAAGTGTGATGATTTTAAGAGTGAAAGTGGAACTTAATGGAAGGGAATGAGAAAAGTTTATTTGAATTGTTTGTAGTATAAGGGTTGTGGTTCTAAGGAAGAAGTGCAAATCCTTTCTAGTATATTGTTATGCATTGGCTAGGGATATGTGTTGGTCAGAAGCTATCCTATACTCTACTAGGTTTACAAACTCATATAGAGTGTCGTGGATTAAATGGTGAGAGTTGAAGGAGGTTCTTATGACGAGATTAGGGGTGGGACTCCTAATCTGGCGATGCCATAAGTAACTTACCCTCTCCAGAGGAAATAGATTCATGTTGATTAGGCCAAGTGGAGTCGGGGCCTTTACCGCAATCCACTTTTTATGACAAGTGCACAACTTCTTATATATAAGTCAATGCATAAATCTGGATAATTGAGTCTAGAGAGTCTGTAATTGTATGATTGGTATTTTTATATGAATGTTTGAGATATGCTATTTTATGATTAAGAAGTTTAATTATTATATGATTATTTCTTTTATAAACTAGCTTACCCTTTTTTTGTTGTTGTTTGTATGTGTTCTGTTCTTCTTTTGCAATGATCATCTTATTGGTCTGAGCAGATGAAGATACAGGTGTAGAGGCACCTCTTGAGGTTGAGGAGTCTGATGTCTAGGCAGTGAGCAACTTTAGATCATGTTAGGTATAATATTGTAATAGGATCATAGTATAATAGCTTGAGAATGTATATAAGTGATATTATTATAGTCTTATCTTGTAAGGCTATACTAATTTATGATATACATGAATTTATTTGTATTCTGAATATTCATAATAAAATGTTTTATTTTGGAAGTATTAAGCTATTAAAATGAGGTGTTACATTATCTGTGACAACAAAGGTATGACGCAAAGGCCTCCAACTCCTCTCACCTTCTCCTCTACTTGATATGCCTAGTTTGGCAAGGGCTATATAGGTGATGGTTGTAGCTTTACATCAACAAGGCACATCAATGGCATAACTACATCAGACTATAATGCAAAAAATGGAGGATGTCAGGTTGTTAGCTAAGGCCTCTCAATTGCAGCATTTGGTTGTCTTGCAACAACTTGAGCCTTCAAGGACAACAATTGCAGCTTCATAGTCTCATGCATCTTCAAGCATATGGAGTTTAAAAGACTTTCTAAAGCATAATCCTTTGATGATGATGATGATGGAAAAGAGGGGCGAGATCATCAAATGGAAAAACTTTAAAACCAAGTTTCCAGACAAGTACTTTCTTGACAATGTGAGGTATGCCAAGAAGGAGGAGTTTTTGCAACTCGCACAAGGATCAATGTTAGTAGTCGAATATGCGAAAATGTTCAAACATCTTGCAGATTTATATACTTTGTCCATTAATGAGATATTGAGATTCAAAAAAATTTGAGAATGGTCTCAAACAAGAGTTGAAAGAAGTGATCGTGCCTATGACCATTAGAAAATTTTCCAAATCTACTAGAAAAGATCAGGATGGTGGAGAAGTTAAAAGAGGAAAGTAAGGTTTTGATGAAGACTTTTGTGGGAAGTATTACTCCAAGTAGACCTAAGGAAGGAGAGAAGAAGAAACCTTACTCCAGACCAGAAAACTCTACGAGTGGAGGTCCTCATACGAAGAATTGCCTTTAAAATCTGTGTCCAATACGATGCTTCAAATGTCAAGGATAAGGGCATTTTGCTAGCAACTACCCCAACTAAAGAAAAATTGAAAAAGCTATTAGACCATCACAACAACAACAAGGAAGAAGAGGAGGTGATTGTCCTCAAGAAGTCGGAAGGGTGTATGCTTTGCTAGGAGTAGAGGTTGTAAGATCAGGTAATTTGATTCTCAATGTGTGTTCTTTAGTTGGTAAGAGTTTGTAAGTATTGTTTGATTCTAGAGCGACACACTCCTTTGTGTCAAGTGCTTGTGTTGAAGAGTTGAGTTTACTAGTCATGGAGTTATAGTTTGATCTGTAGTGATGAGTCTGACCTCTGGTCAAATGTCTTCCATGAGAACCTATAAAATTGTATTTTAAGAGTAGTAGTGTTTTAAAATAATGAGGCCATATTATTTTAATAATAAAATGCTTAACTATAAATAGAAATTTCATAAAGGGATCTCATTACTTAAAAATACTTTGTCTCTCTAAAAACTCTTATCTAAGAGTCCTTTACCTCTCTCTAATATATCTTACCCCTAGTCATCTGTTTGAAGATCGAAGTTCTTCACGTTCAACCGATCAATTTCTCTATTTGAGTAACTTCATTTTCAACTCTTCTTTAGGTTGATTTTTGTTATCCTTTGCATTTGTCTCCTTTTGAGGTCGCATGTGTCCTTGTAGTCTTCTTTTTGGTTCTTAGTTGATTAATAATCATAGGGGTTTCATTTGATCCTTTGTGTCGTATTTCAATGTGTAGATATAGTACCTTATAGCATGGGAGAGGTTTTGGTGTTTTTAGAGCAAGTCAAGCAATTTCTTCAAGTTTTGGTACCTGATGGAATGTTGCAATTGCCTGATGAATCTGAACTGAGATGTATATGTGTTGTATGTTATACTTGATGCTTGTTTGATTTGGTTGAATTTTAGGTTGATTGGGAAACTTAGAAATTGATAAATTGAACAAATTGATACTCCTTTCATGTGCTAAAATTATTTTGAACCAAATCACTAAGAAAGGAATACCAATTTGGGCACTTAATTAGGTTTGAGATCACCCAATTGTAGAAAATTTATCTGTTGTGGACCAATATGGCGTCGAGCGGTAGCCCCCACCGTTGTGCGCCACTTTTTGCCCATTAATTGGTGTTGAGCGACATCCAAGTGGCGTTGAGGGCCAATGACCACTATAAGTCTGGGAACATTTTGGCTTTATGGCGTTGAGCGGTGGCATATTAGCATCGAGCTCCAGTTTTTGCAAGGCAAATGGTGTTGAACACCATATGCCATATTTTACCTATTTTTCCTGTTTGGCTATTTTTGGATGTTTAGTGGTTGATGTGAAGCACATTTTATGGTTTTCATTATTATAAATTGAAGAGAATATGTTGTTGTGAACATGTATGATGATGTTTAAAGAGTTTCAAGGAAAATTCTTGGTGATGGTATTGTTAATGTATGTCTTGATATAGGAGATGTCAAGAAGGAGATATCTTGAACTCTAATAATCATTCAAGCTCAAATAGAATAGAATGAGTTATGTGGTGAGAGTCACAGGAGAACTTAGTCTTTGGATTTGTTCTTTAGTCCTAGGCATGAAGGGGATTAACCTTGTGTGTGGTTGGGTGATAACCCGTAAAGGCTAAACTCTACAAAGTCTATGAACCATCACAGGTGCACACCTCTAGTGAATTTTATATCAAAGACATGTATCTGAGTATTAAGTTTAACATCAATTGTTATGCCTGTATAAACATATATTATATTTATGTTTGAGTGAAAGTGATATGACTTACTTGCTTTTGAATAACGTTATTTGTAAATTAGCTTACCTTGTTGTTTAGTTTTGTTTTTCTTATGCAATGATCACCTAATAGTGTGAGCAGAGGAGGACTCAAGTGAGGATGCTCCTTTGGTGGACAACAGTAAGGCTACTGAGTAATGTTTAGGGTCCTTGAAGTTGTATAGAAATAGTTTCTTCTCGAAAAACTTTGAGTTGTTCTTGGCTTAGTTTGTTTATATTATATTTTTATAGTTATTTCTTTTGGATAACTATATTAATATTTTATACTCTCATAATTATTTGTTTTGCTTTATCAGAATATCTAATGTTTTATTTAGTAGTTTATACTATTAAATAAGATGTTAAATCTTCCTCAAAGGTTTGCTCTGAGTGTCCTATAGTGGTAGAGGGATGTAGTTTCAAAGTTAACTTAATCTACCTACGCCCACATGAGCTAAATGTAATCCTAGGGATGGATTAGTTATCTGTCAATTATATTTTTATTGATTGCTATCATAAGCGGGTAGTGTTTCTTGAGGAGCCAAGGTTGCGTTTAGTGTCAGCGCAACAAGTTGTTAGTGAGTTAAGGGGAGGAACTTAGTTTTTTGTTATACTCACTCATATGAAGAAAAAGGAGGGAGATCAGAAGGAAATGATACTAGTAGTAAAGGAGTTTATAGATGTATACCCAAAAGAGATACTTGGGTTACCTTGTACCAGAGACCACTCCTCGCCTAAGCGAGACCACTCCTCGCCTAAGCGAGACCACTCCTCGCCCAAAGGGGAGGTCCCTCGCCTGAGCTAAAACCAAGCGAAACACGATCAGGCTCTCATGAGTTCTCACTTAGGTGAGCCCCTCTCGCTTGAGCGAGATGACATCTCGTTCAAAACGAAAGCTCTCTGCCTGAGTAAGAGCTCGAGCAAGAACTTGGGCCAGCTTCTGCTATTCTCGCATAAGCGAGACTAGCTCGCTTGAGCGAGAATATCAGTTCTCGCCACTGTTTCACGCATACAAGTCAGATTCAACCCAGAAGCATGCACCATACATGCTTTACACCATCAATAACACCGTATAAGCATTTAAGCACACAAAACAATCCAACCTTAGGGAAAAATAGCATAAAAACATGAAACCCTAACTTCCCTTACCTGGAGTGGGGCTAAACGTAAGCGCAATGGTCCTAGGGGAAGAGGGGAGCACTGTAACTCCAACCAGTGCAGTAAACCGGAGAAGACGTTCAAGTGAAATAATGGGTGCTCTAATTGTGCCTAGCAGAGCTCTTTGCTCCAGTAATGGAAGGGGGAAGGGTTCTTGTTTTTTAAGAACGGGGCAGAGTAAAGGAGATTAAGACTAGAAAAAAGGTTTTGGACACCCTATGAGTTGGCCCTTAAGCCCAATAGTTAAGATCAAACCCTTAAACATAAAAACCCTTAAACATAAGAGCAGAAAAAATGAATCTTACAATGAATATGAGAATGAAAAAAAAATACACACATACAAATAAATAAAAAAATAAATATATATATATATATATATATATATATATATATATATAACCTATCTTTTTTATTATCAATAATAAAAATTTATTATCGAGTCACTAATTGATTTTAATTATATATAATTGAATAATTCAAAATATAATTAGAAAGTAAAATAAAAAATCTGAAATCTTCCCTCTAAATCCATTCTTAAGTTATTGTTTTAAAATTTTCTTATAATTTTCAATAAGTATTTTTTTTTTTAATTTTCCCTTTGCATTGCATTTTTAACATAATATTCTTAATTATTTTGGTTCATAAATAATAAACGTTAATAATTATCACATCTTTTTTTCTTCTTAAGAAATTTAAACTTAATTACTTTTATTATCTTTTAATATAAAGTTTATCGAAGAGATATTATAAATTATAATAATTAATAATTACAACACACTTTTTGTAACTATTATACATATCTATTATTATATTATTTTACTATGATGACTATTTTCTAATACCATAATATTTAAAATATATTATTTTCTTCATTATGTGAATAGATAGATGTGACAAGGTATATATATATATATATATATATATATATATATATATAATTTAATGTTTCTCATTAATTTGAGTAGCTTCATTAATAAATGTCAAATTGTTTCAACGGAAGATAATTTTGACAGTCAGAAAATTTATTGTTTAAAAGATATTTTTAATTGCCAGTATAAATAAAAAGGAACAAAACTAATAAAATAATGTATTCACATTAATTTCCTCGTCAGATGTAATTCTGGCCAAGCTTAACTTCAAACGTTAGAAGCAAACTGATAGATAAACCAGATATACCTATTCTCAAATTTAATAAGACTAATTTCATGCCATTAAAAAACATTTCTTAGTCTCTGCAAAATAATTTTAAAGATATATAAAAATTTGAAATAAATCATATTCTTACAAATATTCATTTATGTGTTTCCAAGATTTTGAATGATGTCAAGAATATTTTAACTGTAACTAATTTCGAACTAATATAATAAATAAAAATGTTGTAATAAAATTTGAAAAAGGTATATATTATTACATAAAAAATGATTAAAATAGTGTAACTGCACCTATGTGGCGTTCTAAATTCGCAAAAGTCAGGTTGAGACCTGAAACAGTGTCCCTTTTATTTTTTTCTTTTCTGTCACTCCTTATATCTTCTCTCTCTTCCTTCTGTGCTCTGTTTTTCTTCTTCCTCTGTTCTTCGCTCTGCATTTTCTTCTCTTTCTTTCTCTCTCTCTCATTAAATTCTCTCTCTAGAATTTTCTGTCCTTTAGCTGTGGTTTTTCTTTCCCTTCTCAAAGGCCCACTACTAACCTCTTCCCAGAGTCTAGTAAAAGACGCTTACTTTTCTTCCAATTTCAAACCCAACTCCTCCATTTTTTCCGCTCATTGAGGAAGTGTTTCTTTATATTAAGGTAAACGTTGAAATAACGTATCCCTTTTGTTTTTTGTCTATCTTTTTATGCACTTTTACCATTGAAACCGAACCAGGGATTTCTGGGGTTTGCCAAAAAGGGTGTTTTTATTGTTTTACGGGGGAAAGTTTTCGTCTTTGAACGTTTTTTTCTTGTTGGGTCTGGTGTTTTTGCCGATGACACGTTTTTAATGATCCTGTTTTATTTTTGTTTGGTTGTGTTGGTTGTTGTCAGTGGTGCTCATCGTTTTTCCTCATTCGGGTGTGTTGTTGCTTTTCGAGTTTGGAGAAAAGTCCCTTTGATTTTTGTTGTATTTGCTTTTGATTTTTGATGGTTTCTGGTTACAGGGTGTTTCTCTCAGGGTCGCGCCTGGAGTTACAGAACAACACCAAATAATTATAAACAAATAAATAATAAATAATAATAACATGTTTAATTGTTCTGTCTGTTTTCTTGAGATTTACGTTTCGCAATGACGAGAAGTTGACACCTTCGTTCACCATTATTTTCTCCCGATATTTCTGAAGGTACGCGTAATTTCTCACTGCTTTCTACCTTTTTACACCATCTACCTGTTTCACGCTTTTATATATTACTCCAAAACTGCTTCTTGTTGAGTGAACTTTCATTATTATTTTGAAAGAAAACACTAAAAAAGTTGGTGAAAATGTGTAAGCATAAGTGAAAAAAAATAGCCTTGACTAAGGAAAAGCAAGGGTGTTAAGAAAATGCTTCATTTATGCATGCCTATTAGTTGTTTCTTGTCTGTAACCAACCATTGATTGCTCTCAAGTTAACGCATGATTTCTGGCAGCGTTTACTATGACTTCTGGGGTGTTCAAATGGGTATGGAGGAGTTTGGTACTTGTGAAGTTCCAACTTCAATTTCAAAATTTGAGTCACCAATTGTTGTTTTGTGTGTTTTTTTTTGGACGCTAAAATATGGATTTTTTAGAGCACGAAGAATCTCATGTTGTAATATTTTGACCTTTTTTAATGATAGGCATGTGAACTTCTGACATAATGGATGTTGAAATGACATTAACTTTGGAAAGATATCAGTATGTGTCACAGTAACTTCTCTGTCCCAAAAATATTTTCCTCAACTCCATTATTTTGGTTCACCTTTATCTCCTCCTTTTTGCTTTTCAATTATAATACCTTCTTTTGTCTGAGAAACGTTACGGATTATTTATTTCATGATATAAAAGAACAATTAAGCAGTAATTAAGTGGTGCTAATGCTGTTCAACAGCTCTTTAAGTTTTGCCGTTATGGTACAATTGTACTCAGTGCAAGTTCTCAGAGACCGTGATTTTAGTCACGGGAAATGTAAATTATCTCTCCTAACTATTACGTACAATCATCACATTGTCTTTTTTCTATATAATAATATATATGTGCAATAATACTTTGAATATGAAAGCAAAAAATTAGTTGAATCTTATCCTCATTTGGGTAAAAGAAAATGGTCTTATGTGAACACATTCCATTTTCATGGTTTCTTTTTCTCCTAAACTTTTGCCAGCCCACAAAACACGCGTACTGTAGAGGGATATAAATGTCTTATCTACCATATGTTATTTAAGTTAGGTTATGTTATTTTACATGGACCCAGTTTTAGAGAAGCAACTATAAGTTGAAAAATTTAGTGTCTGAATTTAGCTACAAGATGTTACTTTCCTTCACCAATTCTTGGTGTTTTAGTTTTAAGGGTAAAAAATGTAATTTTTCTTTTTCCCTGTGACACCCCTTTTGTAAGCAAACATTTTTCTTTTGTCATGATGGTAAAGTTAGATTTACCATATCAGACATGTTCACTTTCATATGGGTTCTGCTGATAACACTGTTGGCCAAGTACTATCTCACTACAGGTCTAAATAAAGGTGTTAGCTATGCATAACACAGGGAATCCTAAGGATTATGAATCAGGCCAACACACATTTTTATAAAAAACAATATTTGTCAGGTTTTTTTATGCATTGGGAGTCACAATTCAACCGTGATCTACCCATGTCCAATGATTACCCTACAAAAGCTGTAATTTAGCTGAATTTTGTGAATTGATTTTACCATTTCTATGCAAAACATGGGAAGTGAATGAAATATGGGTTGATAAATAATTCATGCTAAAGAAACTGATAAAGAGGGTGTGCTTAATTGAGTGATGGGCCTATTGCTCTAACGCTCCTTGAAGAGAAGTTGGGATAAACTATAAAGTGTTTGTAGAAATGATGAGCTTGTTTTCTTGGTGGGAGATGGTGGTGTTAAATCAGAGCTTAAAGTTTTTTCCTTTTCATGGTATAATAAAGCATGGTGTTTTTGTTTTCTTTCTTTATTTTTAGTTATTATTATTAATTATTAGTCACTGGATCTTGTTACGTAAGACCTTGGTTTTGTGTTAAGAATCCTGCTGCAATTTGCCATGATGGACAAGATGCCTTGTATTACGTGGATAAACTACAATTTTGACCTTTTTAATGTAACTTTAGATCTTGTCCTTCGATTGGTTTCTATTCTCTCGAATCGGTGTGTGTTAGAAACTGCTTTTTGACACTGTTTAAATTGTGCATACAATGAAATTTTAGTAGTAGATGGAGTAGTACAAAAAGAAAAATTCCCTCTCTAGTAAAGGTCCTCGATCTATGTGTTAAAGCATTGCTCTATTTCTTTATGTTTTGTCAAAAGCTTTTGCTTGAACATGCCCATCATCATCACCATCGTGTTATAATATAAGACTTTATTTTATTGTCCTCGTGAGACCCTTTAAAGATATTGCTGCTCCTTGCTGCATACATTTAACTAATCACAGTTCTGATCTGCGTTTGTGATTTTTGGTGGCTGATTCTGCAGATGGAATCGGTGAAGCCATTGGCCGTGACCCCGAGAAAGAAGCTGGCACGGAGTTTTGCGAAGGTTCTTCATGTGAAAGCACTGATTGGGATTGCCTCTGTTGATGGGTTGAAGAATGTTATATCTGATGCAAATCTCAAGGATGAAGGGAACATGGGAAAGAGTAATAAGAGTTCACTGAATTGGTCCGAGTCTTTCGTTGAAGATGATGATGAAGAGGTTCAGGAGAGAAAGGCCAATGAAGCTCTTCTAGCAAAGCTTTTTGCTAGCATTTCAGTTGTTAAAGGTGCATACGCTGAGCTGCAATATTCTCAGTCACCTTTTGACCCTGATGGGATCGAAGCTGCTGATCAATTGCTAGTGTCTGAGTTGAAGAACTTGTCTGAGCTGAAACAATGTTTCCTGAAGAAACAGTTTGACCCTTCGCCCGAGCGAGCTATTCTCGAGGCTGAATCCAAGGAGCTGCAGGGTGTGATCAAAACATATGAGATCACGGGGAAGAAGCTAGAGTCACAGGTGCGGCTCAAGGATTCTGAGGTTATTTTTCTTAGGGAAAAGTTAGAGGAAGCCAATAAGCGTAACAAGGCAATTGAGAAGAGATTGAATCAAAGTGGCCAACTAGCAGTGCTTGATAATGTTCACATATCAGGGTTAAGTCCTAACCATTTTATCACAGTTCTTCGGCATGCGGTTAGGTCTATCCGCAACTTCGTGAGGGTGATTGTGGATGAGATGAGATCTGCAGATTGGGATGTTGATGCTGCAGTGAATGCCATTGAGCAGGACGTGGTTTATATAGCAGAAGATCACAAGTGTTTTGCAATTGAGGCATTTGTTTGCAGAGAGATGTTCGATGCTTTCCACTTCCCCAACTTTTCTCTGTCAAAAGAGTCTCTCCCTGATAGAAGCAGGAGGCAACAGTGGTTCTTTGGGAGGTTCAATGAGATGAAATCCATGAAAGCAAAGGAGTTCCTCGCAGAGAAGCCAAGATCATCATTTGCAAAGTTTTGCAGGGTGAAGTACTTGAAACTGGTTCATCCCAAGATGGAGTCATCATTTTTTGGCAACATGAATCAGAGAAACCTTGTGAATGCTGGAGGGTTTCCAGACACTGCATTCTTCACATCATTTGCTGAGATGGCCAAGAGGGTGTGGCTTCTACACTGCTTGGCCTTCTCTTTGGAGCCACAAGCTTCAATCTTTCAAGTGGGGAAAGGGTGTAGATTCTCTGATGTGTACATGGAAAGTGTGAATGATGAAATCTTCCTCTATTCAGAAGTGGAATCAGATCCACAAGTTGCTTTCACAGTAGTTCCGGGGTTTAGGATTGGTAAAACTGTTATACAGTGTCAAGTGTACCTCTCACAGCACCAAAGCAAGGCAAAAAAAATCAGTTCCACAAAGCAAAGGTGAGGTAGCACTAGGGGACCCCACAACACAGGTTATTGAACTGGAAGGCATTCTTTTTATTTTGTGAGTGAAGTTTTTGGAGGGAAATGAAGAACTTGTGGGGACTGAACTCTGGCTAGGATCACTCACTGGGACATCTTTGTCCATTTTGAAAAGAAAAGCCATTGGACCGTTGCATTGGGAACAACCCTTTCTTTAGAATCTTTTTTTTTTTTTTTAATTTATGCCAGATTTATCAAAGACATCCTCCCAAATTTTCTTATCAGTCCAGTGACAGGGATTGTCTAGCTGTTATGCATCTTTACTAGACACTGCATCTTATAATATGTACATAATGATATATAGGTGGGAATTTTATAATCCTCTTTTTCCTTTCTTTATTAATCTTTCTTCTGCTCTATTCCTCTTAACTTTATTTTCTAATTCCACTTGTTGTGGCTCTACATGCCTCCAAATCTATGTGTTATTAATTATTCTTCATTCCTCCTACCAAATGCTGCATAAACATGAACAGAAACAAATAAACAAATAGCAGAATCCCAATTCTGCCCCTTGCAGCTGTGTAAATGTTATTGAAGGCAAATGGGGGACCCCCAAGATGCCAACTTTATTCAACTAAGTCGGTGTTGAAGAGGCATGTGAAGACAATATTTGCAAACCTTTCTCTATGTCTCAATAAAGGAGATTTGAGATGTGATTCTTGCTGATGGGTTTGTATGTATGTATGCATGCATCTTCGTGTCATGTTTCCCAACTGTTACAAATATCTATCTATGCCATGCTAATGCAAGTGGTTCTGTGTGTATATTGGGCTATGATTCACATGGTGTAGCAGAAGTGGAAAGTGGGTAAGGACCATATGGATCTTTAAGGGCTATTCATGTTCTTAAAATCTTACAAAGGTGTCATCTTTTACCCCTTAAATAATTGAGGGTCAAACTTTTTCTCTCATAATTTCATGATGTTTGGTACAGGTGGCAAGGGTACAAGGGTAGGTTTAGGTCAGTTACATTTTCAACGTAACTTCAAAAAAAAAGCTTATATATCTCTCTACTCTGTAAGTAAATCCTATGTTTTTCTGCTTCATTGTGTTTGTAAGTTTAGGATTCTTGTTTTTTCTCAAATTTTCAGCTCTGATTTGTTGATCTATTGAAGAAAAAGAGTTACATTCTGTTTTGGTAGTTTGAGTTACTTTTTCTACATGTTAGGGTCTTGTATTTTTTTTTCTCCTATATGAAAAGTAGAATAAAAATATTTGATTCTTTGCTTATTTTCTTATATTATCTCTTTAATGCACTTTTAAAATATATTAATAAATATTAAACCTAATGTTTTAAAATATATCAAAACTTTGTTAATATTTTAATATTAATATATTTTGAAGATTTAAAAGAATAACAACACTAAAAAATTATCAGAAAATCATTTTCCAATTTTGATCACAGCATTGAATAGAGGTTTTACTTTAGTGTGACAGGACAGCCTCTCTGTAACAACACAACTGACAAAATAAAAAGTTTGGCAGATATCAAGTTTATATATATATATATATATGGGTACACATGATTTGTAACTTCATAATTGGATATTGTTGTGTTTAAGGTCAATAAAAAGTGACATCATTTGGCATTTCCAAGTGAAAGAATGTGGAATCGAGACAATTATTGATGAGAGGAACAATGAGTTCCGTATTGATTATGGGCCTTGTGGCTTTCTGAAATAAGGTATGGGCTTTCCCTTAAAAGCTACAGGATTGGAGGAACCTTATGCAATCCCTTTTATATTATTTTAAAATTGAAAAGAATTATGTTTATTTTATAATTGTTGTAAAAATATAACTGAGAAAGATCGGTATTAATGTTGTTTTAAAATTTGGAAATACAACATATGGAAAGAAGAGAACAGACAGGTAAAGAAAATATGATGAGGGTGAAAATGAATGGTGGTTTTTGATAATATAAATACTAAAGGGCCCAAACAGATAGGCCTAGTGGATTTTTAATCTGGACCACTTAAACATTATTAGGGTATTCATTGTAGGAAGCTACTGTTTAGATTTTTTTTTTTCATCTTTTTATATTCCAACAATTAGTTTTTAGAATGTATACAAGAATTTCGGAAAGTAATTTGTGAAAAATAAGAGAAGTGTGAAAGGGTAAAATAAAAGAGAGGATTGAAATGCATTTATACTTGACTTTATGGTGTCATGTCATCATCACTTTCACTTCCCTTTATGGTTTGGTTATCAAGTAATGGGTTTCGAATTTGTTTGAAAAATGAGATTTCTAGGCATGATTTCATTCAACATACATCCTCATTCTCTAATACATGTGAGATAATTTGATTCAATTGGTGGAAAACAAGTTAAAAGTGTTTCAGAATTTTCAACAATGTTTTTGAAGGAGGGATTTCAATAATTCTAAGAAATTAAAATATTTTATAATTAATTTTTTTAAAATAATTTATTTAGATGAAATAATTGAAATATCTTACATTTTAATATTTTATTTAAATTAATTAATTGAATTTTTTTCGTAAGATAAAATTTTATTTTAAAAATATTTATTTTAATATATAGAATTTTAAAATTAATTTAAAAAAATACTGATTAACTTAAAATATTTAAATAATATTTAATAATTTAACTTTAAAAATATTAGTCAAATTTACATTTTTGAAATTAATTAATATTGAATAACTAAAAAGAATATAAGTAATAATATATTTTTATATTAATATTATTGATTGCATAAAAGAAATATAATAATATTAGTTACTGATCACTTCATTTACCACCAACAAAATCATTAATTATAAAAGTTACAAGTTTAATATATAACATAACCTACAATTATAACGTAATAATGTAAATTGATATAAAATTATATCACTTCATTTGTAAAAGATTTTTTCAATCATAATTCAAAGTTAAGATGTCAAACATTTTACTATTAAAAAGGAAAATTAAATAATTTGTTCAAACAACTGTTTTCTTATTTAATGTGTGTTTTATAATTTTTCATCATCCAACTTGCAAGTCTTTCAACATCCTATTTCAATTCCCTTTAAAAACATTTGTTTGACTTACAAAAGTTCAACAAAATTGATCAATCATAGTGTTCAACTAATACAAATATGTAGAAGATTTAACCAAATACCATGAAAGTAATCAAACACAAGAAAACATACATTACTTACCATGATTTAAGTTGTAGAGACATTAATCAAAACGTAATCTTCTTTCTAATGAATTGGAAGGACTTTTACGATAACTAATTTTTTTGACATAAACTAACTATTTAACAACTTTAGCCCATCGTTCCTTACTAAGATTTAGCATTTAACACACCTTATCTAGCATTTCTTTGATTTCATTTTTATCAGCCTTTTCACCATATACATGTGTTAGTTGCATAAAAGACTCAACCACATCTTTTATTGAAGCAACCATTAACTCTTTTTCCTTAACTTTTTGAGATTGTGTAGTAGTAGAACTTGAAAATTGTGTTTTATTTTTTAAGTTAGAGTTTGGTTCCTCCAAATCTATAGTAGCATTGAAATCCTCCAAACCCACAAAAGCTACTTCATTTACCTCTCTACTCATGACCTCATCAACATCCATAGTAGTTTATGCTCCATGATCGATTACTCTATCTTTAGCACATAATTCTACTATATCATCCTAATTTGGAATTGCTTTGAATAAAAAATATCTATCCTCCTTATGCGACTTGAAAAAGAAAAAGAAGTAAATAATAACACAACTATAATTTTATTTTGAATAATGATAATATAAAAGAGTACTTACATTTCCATACATTTTCATCGCTAACTATAATCATGTGTTTGGTTCCATCCCAATCAAATCCACTTTGACAAAGGATGTCACTAACAACTTTGTACCATGACCTCCAAAGTTTGATTCAATTTTTAACATTCTCCCAAGTAGAGCTGTCAAAATGGGCCACTCGATCCGGCCCGACCCGACCCACCACGAGTTGGCCACTTAGTGAACCAACCCAACCCGACTCACTTATAAGTGAGCCGAAAAACTTTGAACCCGCTTCAACCCACCACGGGTTTGTGGGTTAAACAGGTTGACTCACTAGCTCACTTAATTAAAAAAAAATATTTTTTTTCTCAACTCATAAATTATAATTCGGATTAAAATTTAAATAAACTTCAATACAATCTAAGTACAATCCAAAATGATGTTAAACTCCAAAACAAACTAAAATTAAAAAAAAAAAACAAATTACTATCTAAGATCAAAGCATTCTATCACTTATCCAACTAATATTAGAGTCTTGAATGGATAAATTCACAACATTTTCATCTCTTGAAGCATCTTCTTTATGCCCATCTATTTGGAGTTGAAGCTAGGTTTCTATTTGCCAACCCACTAATGTGTTTGGTTAAAAAAGCAGTCCAACATTGCAAAGCCCAACATAATGTTTGTGACCATACGGGTTGGTGGACCAACCTGGCTCACCACGGGTTCAACTCGGGTGAGTCGAGTTCTTGGTGGGTAGAATCAAAAATTGACCAGTACTGACATTTGTAAAAAAATTTCAACCAAACCCGGCCCAAACCCGTGGTAGGCCGGGTTAGCCCACGAGTTCTGACCCACTTTGACAACTCTACTTCCAAGTGATCTAAACTTTGAAGTTATTGGATAACACTACAGTTGTAGAATATATGCAACCCTTTTCCAAGCTCGATTGCTTTTTATTGCCCTAGTTTCTTTGATCTCTTAATACTTCAGCTAACACACGTCCTATCTCTAGATTCTATGAAAAATAACTTCTTGTTTCCTCATTGCTTCTTTTTGTCATGTTTTTTTTTACCCTTCATGTTTTCTCAACATACACATACTACAAAAATAATTGTTTTTAGTGGAGGTTATATTTGACGTTTCTAAGGGTTTTAACCCCCTACTAAGGGCTTTACCCGCGGTTTATAATTCCCTTGGAAGAACTAGTGTCGGTAACACATTATCGGGGGGTTTTAATGTAACACCCCAATTTTGGGATGTCACGGAAAGTTAGAAAATTATCGCGTTTAGCGAAAAAGAATTATCATTGAAAATATTATAATAAAAAAAATTTCATTTGATTTAAATTACATAGTTCAAAACGACACTTTGTCAAAAAAATTCAAATAACAATTGCGAACAAAAAAAAATTACATAGTTTTTAGTATCTGATTTAAAACAACTAAATGTTGTTAAAATTCCACTTAATCTTCTCTTATGCACCATCCATTTTCTCATATGTGAAACCCATTGTAAGTTCTATATCTAAGTCCACCAATCTTAGGACCATCATTAGAGAAACAACAACTTTGAGGTAGGGGAGACATTCTTCCAAAACTGACTTTTTAATACCATATTTTAAACTTTTTTCCCCTCCTATGAAGTTTTGAACTTGATTTTTTTCCACTATTTAGAGTCATTGTTTAAATTCTTCTTGTTAAAATAAAGTATTGTTTGGGTAGCAACCACATTTGGTTAAGACTAAAAGGTTAATAAAGAAAGTGTTGTAATAGATTACATGATTGCTCACTAGAAAAAGAGTAACCTCTTATGATAGATACAAGATAAACACATTTTTATGACGTGCATGAACATAAACAATGTTCTTTTTAACACATACAAGGCTACAAATTGCTTAAAAGAATAAAAGTTTGTGCACAGTTTGTTGTAAGGGTTTCTTCAATATTCCTTCTTTACATGAATTTTCTTTATATGGAACTTGAGAATAAAAGATTTGTTGTAAAATCTTTATAGTCATTATGCTCTTACTTCTTCTAGCATTTGATCATGCTTATAACTCGAACACATTAAATGTTATTGACATAACATTAAATATATGTGACTTCTTTGACAACAACCATGGAACTCAACCTAGGTAAGTAGCTTCCTTCCACCTTTTGAGCAAAACAAAGAGGTTGATACAACTAGTTGACTCTTGAAATACTAATATCCTACTTTTTGTAGAAAATCTATTTGCATGAATTAACTTTTGGTATATTTTCAAGAGATCTTGATGTTGACAAAATCTTACAACATTATCTTCATACATTTCTTGAAAATATAAAATAAACACTTATAAATTTGCATGTACTATAACATGCTTAAGGCTTGAGTTTGTAAGACAAAATATACTCATTGATTGAGAAAACCATTATTGGACAAATTATACTATTTTGGGTTTATTTAAGCAAAAACTTATTAGACCAAAATCAAATGAACATTGATTGTGTATGTTAGACAAAACAAACAATACTATATCTTGTTCAGCCACACAACCTATGTATAACATATATGATACTCATAAAAATATGGTTCATAATTATTTGTTTAAATATAAAATTTAAATCATGAACTTGAAATGTATCCCGATTAATAAAAATATGGGTGCCAATTTGTGACGAAACATGTTATCTAGATTATCATTTCCCATGTAATATAAGTAAAGCTAACTAAACGAAAAAATGGACAAAATTTTTGTTATTACATTCAATTAAACTAAAAATTAAAATTGATTTAATTTAGACGGTTTGGGTTGATTGGATTGAAATTAAATGGTTAAATTTGAAACTTAAATAAAATAAATGAAGATTTAAGATTTTCTTTCGCAACTAAGGTGAGATATTTGGGCGAAACTTGAAGTGTCATAGCAGGATAGAAACAAAATGAACATAATTCACTTATAAGTGTAAAAAACTGTTCGACTCAAAAACTAAAATGGTTTAAAAAATACGATTATATATATATATATATATATATATATAAAGAAAGAAAATATAGAAAATCAAACCCAATGTTTATTATTTCTATTATTTATTTTATATGTTATTAAGTGCAAGATAATAATTAATATTATATTAATATAATTTATTTCGATCTAATATTTTAGATATATATTATTAAATTGATTATATATATATTTGACTAAAATTATACTAATTAATTGGAATATTAGTTTATTGAATTATTTTGTCTTCTTGTTAAAAGTCATAGGCTAGTTTATTTTGCTTTCGGCCATACATATTTTTTTAAATGTTTTAATTTTATGAAACATCTTCACTTTTTAACTCGATTGTTAGTAACCTAAACCTGAGTTTGAACCAAAAAAATTTGAACAATATATGTTTTTGAATTGCAAACACACGTCATATCATAGTAATCTCATTTTTTTTCATCCACAGAGCATTCTTTTTACTAAGACAAACTTTAACCAAATCACATATACTTATGAATTTGTTTCGATGTGTTCATGCTACCATCAGACAACATAAAAACAGATATGTGACCTTTAATAAAGACGGATTCTTAAGCCTGCTACAGAAAAAGGATACCTTGATTGAGATGCAGAGAAGACGAAGCTTTCTGCATAATATTAACCATGCACTATGTAACAATATTAATGAGAACACTGTTATATTATTTTCATTACACAGGAAAATGCAAGATATATGGAGAAGAAGAGCAACACGATAAGACTTTTTTCTTTTATGGACTATTTGATCCGGTTAAGGAGTAGACTTTAAATTTAATTCAACCTTATGATAAGAATTACATCCACTTATATATTATAATTTTTTTTTGTCTCTATTAGACATTTTGTCTTATCTCTACTCGACGGAGATATGGATGCAGGATCCAGTATTGGAGTTGCATAGTGATGGGGTATGAACAAGACTAAGATATCATGAATTCAGTTGATGATCGAGTTAGTGTCCTTCACCAGGGCTGGGATTAGAAACCACTTCTTCATTGGAAAAATGATGAAGTACCTTTGTTGCAGCACTCTTAACATAACTAGTGGCCTTAGTTGAAGGAGGGGTACCCTTGAAAGAGAGAAGTTGTGGTGTGTGAATTTTGAGAATGTTTCGCGCATCTAAGAGTGGTGAATGAGATAGCAAAAGTAGAAGAGTGATGAGTATAAGAGGGTTGAAGCGAGCCATTTGGAGCACTGATATGATATGATATGTAAGGAAATGTTTATACCAAAGTGTTTGTGACTTTGTGGCTTTGTGTTTTGTTGTTGAAAGAATGGCATGTGCATGCTATTTATATGGTTTGGATCTTCCTACTATCATCTTTTGTGCATGCCAGAAGGGAAAGACACGAAAACAACTTTGACAATTGTAGTCATGTGTGTGTGGTTTCATTCAACTTTGTTTTTGTTAAATTATCCTTTGACATATCACATCAATAAGTTGATTTTTAAGAGAAATATATTTATTAAAAAGATGAAAGTTTGTACTTGTACAGGAAATAAAAGATGAATATAAACTATGTGGAACTTCACCCAAAATTTATTCAAAGGAATGTTTCTATATTTCCTTAACCTGAAAAGCAACATGATGAGAGGAAAAAAGCTTGATGTGACACTAATTAATTCTTATTTTGTGGTTTAAATATTTGAAAAGGAGAATGAGTGAGACGTGAGGGGTACGCCAGGAGTTGAGAATGACATGAGTGTGGAACATTTTGTTGATTTCTAAAATATACAAAAATAATGTGTGGAAATAATGTATTGCAAAAAAAAAAATGGATTGAATTTATTTATTTATTCATTTGGAAAATGGGTGGATCAGCTTATTGTTTGGTTTGTTCAAATCGCACAATCCGTTTAAAGTTAATTAAGTCCAGAAATATAATTTCGATTTTTTAAAAATATAAAATGATAATGTAAAGCATTTGTTTTCTCTTTTTTATTCTAAATTTAAGCATGTCATAATTAAGAAAAAAAAAATTATTGTCAAAAATAAGATATAATTGATTTGATTTTTATGCTTTATCCTTAGTACCTAATATTGTTTGATTATAATACTATACTATTTCTAATGGTATTCAATGCATTATTCAATTAATACGGATTTAACTACTCAACCTTATATTAATATTTTTTATTGTCCTAATGACTTCAAAAATTTATACAATATAGTCAAAGAAAAGTACATTTTAGTACTTTATATACGACATATTATGAGTTAAAATTGATTGAAGACTAAAGTGTCTTAAAACTTGTTCATTAGATGAATAGTGAGATCCATAAATTATTAACATTTTCGACAAATTTAAGGTTTAATGTGATATATTAATTTCTGTATGACTAAATAAATAAATAGTAGTTAAATGATAGTAAATATTAATGGGACACGTGATAATGGTAGAAAAGAATGATAAACGTTGTAAAGTTTCCTTGTAGAAGAATGATATTGAGACATCCATTTTTGTTGCTTGTTTGCTCCAAACACATTGGTGAGTTGCTTGTGAAGTTCAAATATCTTCTTCTCCACAAGGCATTGTGATTTTGATCCAAAATAAATAAGAGTGCACTCTTTCACACTTCATTGGCTAAAACCTCATATTATGGCAGCCACTTTGACATTCCATTGTGCTCTTATTCTCAAGCACCCATCAATAACATTAATTCCGTGCATGAATTATGTGTGTCAACGTTTTTTGACTCGAAACAATGGATATGGCTAAATTAGTAGTTCCACCATATATAAATACTGTGCAAACTGGTAGAAATTATTGTCACCCTTTTACTATAAATGTTCTTCTGCTTCATTCTCGTCAAATGCTCAATAATAAGTTCACAAGACTAGGTTTACCAAACATTTTCAAGATTTTGGACAATGTTTATCTACTTCCAAAGCTTCTGTAACCATACATAATTGTATTAGGCTTAATTATTAATTTGTTCTCTATATTTCAGTTTTTAAAAAAGAAAATCAATTGAGTCTTTGTTTTTGTAAAAAAGACCTAATGTGTAACCATTTCCATTAAATTTGCATTAACGATGTTTGGAAGTGTCATGTGTTAAAATCTAGATTTGTTACATGTTAAAATTTGGATTATCTTCTATTTGAAAGTGTCACATGTTAAAATAAATGGAGTTTCAAGATAGAAGATGATTCAGATTTTGATACATTATAAGATCTAGATTTTGACACGTGACACTTTTAAATAATATTAACTCCAACTTAATAGAAAGAGTCACATTGAATCTTTTTACAAATATAAAGGTTCAAATGAGTTGAAAACAAATATATAACGAAACAAATCAAAAACCTAAATGTAGATACCAAATTACTAATTAAGTCTTATCTTAATTTATAAGTATTAGGATTTTAAGTGTGAGTTTGACCCCACATTAAGTGTAAATTAGTCTGAAGAACAATATATAACAAAGAAAATTCACATCAATATTGTTTTAAAGTTTTAGATCGGAGATAATATCTTAACTCTTTTATATATAAATAATGTTTGTATAGTTCATTAATGTCTAATTTATCAAATATTTTTCTCAAATGAAAAACCTAAGATTGTGAGTATGTATTCTTACAAGGTAGGGGTCAGAACACATTAAAAATGGGGAAGTGGCTAAAGTCAGCGACAGTTGTGAAGTGGGAATGAAACATTATTGGTGAGTTGTGTGATGAAATTCCTTGTTGAATGATTGTGAAGGAGAAGACGAGAAAAAAAAAAAAAGTTAAGACTTTTGTAACATGATGCATTGTGGAAGTTGTGGAAGTTTACTTGCATCTGAGAAAAGTGAATGAAGAAAAAGAAAAGTACATGACAGTGAGACATATATCTTGTTGTTAATGGGGTACATGTACCTAACCTATCAAAACACACAAAAATGGTAATGTGACTTGTGACAATTGAGATTTAGTTCATTAAGTAACCAAATAGAAAGCCTCACGTTTTTAGCCCCTACCTGCTCGTCAACATGAGCTTTTCGATATTTAATATTTTATCAATTAAACACCTTTTTCTTTCAACAAAATCAATACATAAATTAATTAAATGCCCCACCTGGTGGACAACCCTTACCTTAAAATTCTGACTAGAAATTCAAAAAATAACACCAACCCATATTCCTGAATGTATAACAATTGCTAACCACTAAAAAGGTTGTGTATAATATAAACATTAAAATTTTATATGTATTCAATATATTTTTTTTATAACTTTTAATATTTTATGTATCGGTTTATGTGATTTAATTATTAAAAAATATACTATGACTCTATTTGTTGATTTTCATCATTTATTTTCTGACGTGATTTAATGTGGATTATTAATTAATGTACTACTATTTTTTTTTTTAAAGAATTAATGACACATACTAAATCACACCAAGTAAAAGATGAGAGGAAAAAAAAAAAGCGAGTCAATGTTATTTTTTCTTTAATTATTAACCTAGTAGTTTAACCAGTGATTCAAAAATGTAATATCTTCAAATTTAATAACCGATTGGACTTTTAAAATTATTGACTTTCTTGTTTAGAAAATGATTCAACAAATCCTTACAATTTCAATAACCTATTCGGTTTTTGAAAATCTGATAAATAAAAGTGAGTGAAATTTTCAAAATTTGATTATGTTGTTCCAACTGATTTCTCTTAATTTGGAGCTACTCAATCTTTAATGGCTGCGTATGGATGTTTCTTTCTCTTTCCACATTTGTCAACCAGATCTTGTGGAATTGGATTATCCACTATATTTTGCATAACGTAGTAGCAGAGTTGTTTTCAAAATATATCACAAATGGAGGATCATGTCCTTTTATAAATATGTAATACATTTCTATCGCTGCAAAAAGAATGAGTTAAGAAGTCTATTAAAAAACTGGGAAATATCAATTCAAATTAATTTTGTGATACGTAATCAATTCTTATTGGTATTTTTATAAAAAAGAAGTTCGGATTCATATTATGTAAACATGAGTTAATATCATAGACAAAATGTGTTCTTGAACCATCAAATAAGTTCCTTAAAAGAGTATTGCTATCATTTCTTTTAATCACATATATTATGTCTCTTAACTTATTATTATTTAGTGTATTGTGTTTGAGGTATAGTTGTCAAAATGAGTTGGAACCTGCGAGTTAACCCGGTTCACCACGGGTTTGGGTCAGGTTGGTTTGAAAATTTTTCATAAATTTCAATACGGGTTGATTTTTTACCCGGCTCGGCTCACCCTGGTTGAACCCGTGGTGAGCCGGATTGACTCACCAACCCGCAAATAAAGGGTCACACAAATATTTTTTGTTAAGTTGGGCTTTGTATTTGGGCCAACGCATAGATAATTTGTATTTTTTGTGATTTTAGTTTGTATTTGGATTATATTGAAGTTTATTAAGATTTTAATTAAAATTATAATTTAGTTCTGATTGAAAAAAAACTAAGAAACTTGTATTTTTTTTTTTAATTAAACGAGCCCGTGAGCCAACCCGTTTAACCCACCAACCCATGTTGGACCGGGCCGGGTTCGAATTTTTTTGGCTCGTTAATAAGTGAGCCGGGTTGAGTTAATTCACTAAGTAATCAACCTGTGGTGGGTCAAGTCGGGTCGGACTGGGATGACCCGTTTTGACAACTCTAGTATGAGGTTTGAATGTTCAACAATGGATTGTCTTAATTAAAGGTAAATATATTTAATCTTCATGATTATATTTCTTCACAAATTTTATTTTGTCCATCAATGGGATCTTAAAAAAAGATTTTGATGTAGTGAAAATAGATATATAAAAATTTTGAAAATATAAAATATAAAAGATCTTTTAAACTTAAAAATATTAATTTATATATATTATTTATATAATTGAACAAGTCCAAATTCTCCTAAGAACTAAAAAAGTTATACCACTACTCCTCACATGTCCAAATAAAGTAAATATCATGGTTTTGTATTTAATTCGTTTTGGTCCTATAATTGTTTCTTTATTGAACTGAGTCTCTAATTTTTTTTTAAAAGAATTCAATTAAGTACTTATTTTTATATACATATAACAAAAGAGTCAATATAACTATATTATTAAATTGGCCTTAGTATTAAATAGAAGTGTCATATATCAAAATTTGGATTTGTCACGTGTCAAAATTTAGATCATATTTTACTTTGAAAATGTCACGTGTCAAGGTTAGAGACGCTAAGATGGCTTGGATTTTGACCCATAGTAAATTTAAATTTTGACACGTAATAGACTTAGATTTTAACATGTGACACTTTCAAATAGTGTTAACGTCAATTTAACGAAAAATACCATATTGAGTCCTTTTATAAAAACTAGAACTCAATTGAATGCAAAATAAGTATAAAAACCAAAAGAAATCAAATGTCTAAATATATGAATCAAATTACTAATTAAACCTAAATATCATAGAGATGCTTTTAAGTCAAACACTAACTCAAAACTTATTAGACCCAAAACTCACTACCTTCACCTCAATTTTATTTTCCTTTTTCTTATATAAAAATAATTAAATTATAATATATATATATATATATATATATAAATAAGTAAATGCAAATTTTACCTTATAAATATTTTTGAAAAATTCAATCAAATTTAAAATATATCTTCAAAGATGATATATATTAAAATTTATGCTAATAAAATTTATTAACCTATCATTTCACATTTTATCATATCCCTTTCAATTTTGCATATTTAAGTTCGATCTAAATATAAAAAAGTATGCTAGGAATCCGGTTATGAATTATCAAATTATTACCATAAATCATTGTTGACAAAAAAAATATAAATAAAATTATTTTATATTCTTATATTTTTTTGTAAAAAAATTCTTTTCTAGACAAGACTCTCATAAAAAATGTAAAAGTTAGACTAATTTTTATATGGCTAAATTACTGTTTTAGTCCTCTAATTTGTTAGCTATTTTCAAAAATGGTCCTTCAATTATTTAGTGTCTCAATTTAATCCTCAAGTTTTCAAAAGTTACTCAATTTAGTCATCAAAGTTAACAGCGTTAAAATCAGTAACGAAACAGTGACATGGCTCTTTAACTCTGTCTCACTTGGAATTACGTGGCACATAACAATGCACTTATGTGGAAGATGAATTGGTTGAAATCGAATTAGGGTTATTGAGGGTGGAATTGGGATCAGGTGCAAAAACAATTCTCGAGGCATTGCGTTCGTTGGTGTGATTAATTGGGAGCAGCACGCATTTCATTCGTGTGGTTGTCGTCTGTAATCGAACTCGTTAAGCATTCCAGGTGAGTTTTGCTTCGAATTTTATAGCTTTGCGTTTTAGGGTTTTATGGATGTTATGTTTAATTACTGAAATTGGGGGGTTTTGGGTATAGGGTTTTGATTCGAACGCTTGAGCGTCGTTTTCAGTTTAATATTTGTTTAGTTTTTTCGATGCTTATGTGTTGTCCCACCATTTTCACATTCGTGTGTAGTTTGTGGTCCCCCTTTAATGGGGTTAGTGTATCTTGTCGGTTTGTCGGTGATATTGGTTGTAATAAAAGTATATTGTTGTGGGTATGTGGTCATTTCATAGGTTTACAACCAGTACTCACCATATTTGATGGAAGATAACAAGTTTGAAGTGGTTATTCACCATGGAAGACATTTCGTGAATGAGGGGGAATTAAGTATGTTGATGGCCAAAGAAGTTAGTTGTCGTGTGATCAAGACAAATGGTCTTACTTCGAGGTGCTATCTATATTGAGAGAAATGGGTTATATTAATGTGAATGACCTTTGCTATTCAGTAGGATGTTGTCTAGTGTTGGAGGAAAGGTTGCAGCATTTCGTTGATGATGTTGGTGCACTGCATATGGTCCAAATTGCGAAGCAACATGGTGAAGTCAATATGTATGTCATTCACTCAATTTGTGTAGTAGAGGAGGTATATATGTTGGAATATTATCAAGCTGAGGATAATGGTGAAGAAAATACTAGTGTAGAGAATGAAACTGAGGTTGAAGTTGAAGAGGAGTTAGGAAATGAGGTTGAGGTGGAGAGTGAGGCAAATGTGTGAAGAAATGAGGTTAAGGTGCAGGGTGAGGCAGAAGAGTTAGAACAGGTGCAGTATAATGGTGCAGAACAGGTCCTGCTCGAAAGTGGTTAGGTTGAGGTGCATTGTGAGACAAAAGAGTTAGAACAGGTGCAGTGTAATGTTGCAGAACAGGTCTAGCCCGAAAGTGGTGAGGTTGAGGTGCAGTGTGAGGCAGAACAGTTAGTAAATGAGGCTCATGTGCACTATGAGGCAGAAGTGTTAGAACAGGTGCAGTTTAATGGTGCAGAACAGGTCCAGCCTGAAACTGTTGAGGTTAAGGTTGAGGTTGAGGTTCAGAATGTGGGTGAATCACAAGTACAGCCTGATGCATAGAATAAGGTGGGTAAAGACCAAAATGTTGAAGAGGTTCAGATTGAGGATGGTTACTCCATTGATTCCATAATGAAGAAAGTGGTGGTTTATTTGATGTGGATATAGATTGTGACCCTGGGATGGGTGGGTCAGGTTGGACTTCCTCTGGAAAGAGGAAAAAATTAATGAGACTGAGAATAATGTACAAATCAACAAACATGCCAAGGGAATTTCTGATTATGAATGGGAATATGATGAATTGTTGAGTTTGGTAGGCATTGATTCTAATAGTGATGAGGAAGACACATGTGGAAAGTTTCCCACATTTTCTATGCCCAAAAGTATGGCTGACTATGAATGGGAAGTTGGGACATATTTCGTAAGTAAAGAAGAATTTATAGAAGCCATTAGAACATAAGGGTTGCAAAACGAGAGGAACTTGAAAATTGTTAAGAATGACAAAAAAAGAGTAAAGGTGGCATGTTTGGGTTCAAAAGGAAAATGTGGTTGGATTGCATATTGTGCATATGTACCTATTATGCAAACTTGGCAATTAAAAAAGATAGTTGATAAACATTCCTGCTGTAGAGAGTTTAACAATAGGCTAATGAATGCAAAGTGGTTAAGTGGAAGAATAGAAAACATAGTGAGAGAAAATCTTACTGTGAAAGTCATGCACATTCGTGAAAAAGGCTTAAGAAAGTGGAACATTTCTATATCTCGCGCAATGTCTTTTCGAGCAAGATCAATGGCTACAAACAAGATTGATGGCTCCTTTACAGAGCAATGCAAACGTATATATAATTATGCTCATGAGCTACGTAGATCAAACCCGAGTTCAACAATAAAAATAAAGTTTGAAGATCATGATGGTGCAAAGATATTCCAAAGATTTTATGTTTTTTTAAAAGCATGCAAGGACAGCTTTGTATCATGTAGGTCTATGATAGGATTAGATGGATGTTTCTTAAAGGGGAGGTTTGGTGGTGAGTTATTGACAGTTGTGGCACGAGATGCAAATGATCAGATGTTGCCATTAGCATACGCAGTTGTGGAGGTAGAAAATAAGGACACGTGGTCTTGGTTCTTAGACCTTTTAACTGATGATCTTGGTGGGGTTGAATGTTATGCCTCATGCACCTTTGTATCAGACTAGCAAAAGGTAAACTTTTTTATTAGGTTCTTTGAAATGTGTGTAATTTAGTTAACTTTTTACAACAACATTTAATATAATTTTTTTGTTAGTGTCTCCTATCAGCTTTGAATGAACTCATTCCAAAAGTTGATCAAAGGTTTTGTATGCACCACCTGTATGAGAATTTCAAGAAGAAATTTTCAGGGAAAATTTGGAAACGCTTAATGTGGAGGGCTGCTTACTGAACATATCCACGAGCATGGGAAAAGGTTATGTTAGAGATTAAAGAAGTTAACGAGGATGCATTCAAACATTTAATAGTTATTCCTCCAAGGCAAGTTCCTCCACTTATTCCTTAGCTTTTTATATATTGTAATAGCTATTAATATCAATATGCTTATATGCTGCAAAGTGAATAGGTATTGGTCAAGATCAAGGTTCAATACCAATGTCAAGTGTGATACACTAGTTAACAACATGTCAGAGGCCTTCAACAGCGTGTTTGTGGATGCAAGGAGTAAGCCAATAATTACCATGCTTGAAGACATAAGGTTATACATGATGAATAGATCAAGTAATATGTTGAAGGTAAGTTCCTTTGAAGGTTCAATATGCCCTAGGATTCGTGACAGACTAGATAAAGAGTTGCAGTTAACAAAATATTGGGTTCCTAGGTACTGCTCACCCTTCATTGTATTGTTTTATATATTCAATTTGTGACTGGTTTAATAATTTGTGTCCTTTTTTAATGAATATAGTTGGTCAGCGGGCAAGCTTTTTGAGGTCAGACATGTATCTACTATTGGTGAAAAGTTTGTGATGAATGTGGATAGCATGGAATGCACCTACAGGAAATGGGGTATTACTGGCATCCCATGCTCGCACTCCATGGCTACAATGAAATTCTTAAATATGAATGTAGATCAATATGTAGCACACTGGTTTACCAAGTCCTCATATGAAGAAATATATTTCTCAATAATATATCATGTAAACGGCCAACATGTGTGGGAGATCACTCCCTTCCCTGATGTGCTGCCTCCACTAAAGCGTATATTGTCTGGAAGACCTAAAAAGAAAAGAAGACTACAAGCATCTGAGATGAAGAAAGATGACACCCAGGTTAAAAGATGGGGGATAAGGAAGAAATGTGCAATATGTAAGCAACTTGGACACAATAGAACCACTTGCCCACAAGCTCCACCATCTCCACAATCATCAGCTACTTCTGATCAAGCCCAAAATCAGCCACATGAACAACTTGTGCCTCCAACCCAGGCACCAACTTTTGATGAAGGGCAAAATCTGTCAACTCAACAATTTGTACCTCCAACCCATCCGTCAACTTCTAATTAATCTGTGTCTCCAACCCAACAATCCAATTCTGATGTAGGTTCAAATGTGCCAACAATCTTGATTTGTGCACAAGCTTCAACTTCAACTGAACCAAGGACTACCCAAGAGTCAATTCCACTAGTGCTAGCACATCCCACTACAACACCAATTCCACCATTACGTCCCCCATCACATGGCAGACCCAATATAAGGCCAAAACTTCAACATAGGTGGGGTCGTGTTTGGAAACCATGAAAATCTGATTTTTTTGTATTTTGTTAGTGGACAAGAGATAATCTGAATCTGAAAATTCTGATGTATTTGGTTTATATAGAACTTATTGTGGTTGTATTTTTGGATTGATGTAGTATTTTAGAGCAAAACTTATTGTGGTATTCTGATGTTCTATTTTGTAGTATTTTGGGAGCAAAACTTATTATGGTTGATATAAATATATATCACAAGTTTCCTTGTTTAGTTACAATCCTTTTCTGTGTGATTCATGTGCATTATGTAATAGCCAAAATCATATAAATGAACTAGCTTATATAAAAAAAAGCAAATACATAGTTCACTAATTTTGGAACTTTATATATCATATGAAAACCAAATACAACTTTGGTGCAGTATACCAGATCACACCGTACTAGAATAGAACATACTACAAACAACCCCTTCACAACAATTTAGGGGCTTTTGATCACTACTGAAACTAAGAATACTTTGACTACAACAAGAACACAAACAATTTCTATTAACCTCTTTACCCATTTCTCATACAACTTTTTACTTTTCTCTAAACTAACAATCTTCCTCCTCTTTCTGATGATAACACCATCTATGTCATCAAACAATACTTTAATTATTTATTAACAATTTTTTACTTTTCAATCTTTTATTAATGACCTTCAATGATGATTCAGTTTGGAGTGACTTTTAAAAATTTGGATTATTTAAACAAACTTCATACTCTATCTAAAAGAAAAAAAAAACTCTTTCACACTTAAGCATCATTCTCCTTCCCTTAGTGTTTTTAAAGTACAAATCAAGAAGATTTGGAAAATATATATTTAGATTTAGCACTCTTTTTCTAGTACTCAATATGATTTTGTTGGTTTTATAAAGATCACCCTTCCTCTTAACTCCATTAAAGTGTAATATTAGACACTCATTGAGTATGTTTAGCCAAACTATTGTAAGCCCATGTATACTTCACTCTCCACAAAGTTGTTGATATAATGCACTCGTTGAGGTTTGGTGATAATCTTTCGGTCCCAATTTGGTTTATTCAATTTTGGCTCTCCTTTATCGCTTAGAAGAAGATTTGACCTTCAAATAAGAAAATTTTCTCCTACCTTCTTTGACGTGCAACACTTCACTACTACCCTTAAGAGTCAAACCACTCAAGCTTTTTTTTAAAGAAAACTATTTGAAAATTATGGATTATAAACCGATGAGTCTATTGAGAGACATAATTTATTGGAGAGACATAACAATAATGAGTTATTAAGCTCGGACATGCCACATAAATGGTGTGTCTCCATGTTTGACACGTACCCGACATTGACATACGTATCACACTCGTACAACACGTATCAATGAAGTGTTCAATTAGAAAGACATTTTTTTGTCTCTGACATGGCTCCAACACAATTTTAATAAAGCTAAGTATAATGATTTTCTAAAAATCCATAAATTTCTGTTATGATTATAGAAATAAAGAACAAATTTTAATATCACTTCATTTTACCTTTTGGATAACAGATAGATGGATTAGATTCATTTTTATATTGGATGATAATATGTTTAGATTATTATATTTGTATGACCTTGTTTATGGATGATTTTGAGTATATAAATATTGGTTGGCAAATTAAATAATTCATAATTATGTAATATATAGACTCGTGTCCATGTGTCCTACATTTTGAAGACTACATGTGTCGAAGTGTTCATGTATGTGCCGTGTCTAATGTCCGTGTCAATATTAGTGCTACATAGTTGATTAGACTTGAATTCAATCCACATAAATTATTGACACCACTTCCAACATATAACCTTAAGGAAATAGGTTTATGGGTTTTGTACGAGAGGCTAAGGATGAATAGACTTCAACCTAAGTATAGGACACAACGAGATGACCTCAATCGTCCATGTTGGCAATAATTTCCTAACAAATATAATAATGGATAACTAATAGAGGATTAAGAAGACTAATCATAGATAAGGAAACCCTAAGACAAGAAACACTTGTGAATTATATGCCCATAAAATACAAAAGTCCATCTAGTTATTATAATACCCATTATTCACGGCTATGACATCTATTTAATTATTACAACATTTATTGTTTGGGACGTATTGCTAACTTCAGCATCAAGATCATAACTTGTAGAAGTACTTAGACACACACATATGAAGACACCTTGGTCTAAAAGGAGGTGAACGTACAAGGCAGTGGACACGTAAAGAGTACAAGTATATCTTGGTCCTATGTGAACAAGTTTTGATTCTTATATTATGCTCAACTTTCTTATTTCTACCTAATATGAGACTTAATCTCACACTTAAATTCTCAACATAAAGATTCCATGAAGACTTAACTCTATTCTCAAACCCTACCATTTAAGATATAACATGATTTAACATTTGTTTGTAGATTACTTCTCATTTGTTTATGTATATTTTAGAAATTAAATCATGAGAAAATACTTTAATTATTAAAATAGTTGAATTACAGGAAAAGTTTTTCACGTTTTTGTATTATTATGGGAATAATAGTGTAACTGTAGGGAGCTCAGGTTTGAGTGAACTAGTATAAAAATCTTGTGCTCCAATCTTTCCTCTAACTCTTTTCTCTTGGATTATCAATTAAAATTTAAAGAATTTTGATTTAAACCATCTTTTCATATTCTTGAGTGTTTTGGTGGCATCTGCAGCATTGAGCATGTTTGTATAATCAATTAGAACCTATCTTGATTGATCTTTTTCATTGTTCTTGCTCTAAATCGCAAATCTGCATTGTTGTATTTTTCCTAGTATTTTAGTCGACTGTTTTTCTAATTCAATCGATTGGTTATACCAGTACAATATCTATCTAGTAAAATCAATCGACTAACTTTGTTTTTGATCGGTTGAAAGTATATTGTCCATAGGTTTTTGCATCCAAACTTGGTGATCAAATTGATTCAATTTAAAACAGTTTTAAACCTTCAGAAGACATCCTATTTTTAACTAGCCAATTCAACCCCCCCCCCCCCCGTCTTAGCATTTCAACCATTTGAAAACTTACAATATTCTATGAAACTACTCATGAAGTTTGAGAAGATCTTCAAAATCGTTTCTCTCAAAGTCATGCACCATGGATTTTTCAGATTGAGAGAGACATTGCTTGCTTGACTTAAGATCAAATGACAGTCACAACCTATTACATGAAGTTAAAGAAATTATGGGATGAGTTAGGCTCCTATAGTAATACAACCTATAGTTGTGGAGCAGACAATAAAAGGCGCAAATTCATGCAGTTTCTTATAGGGTTCAATGACTCTTATAGTGTTATTCGTGGTCAGCTTCTCTTAATGAATTCATTGTCTGATGTTACATAGGCTAATTCTCCCATCATTCAAGAAGAAAAACAACGACATTTGGACACCACACGTGACACAATAGAAGCTTCAACCATGGTTGTTCAAAAGAATGAACCAAAAGCCCTTGCTGTTCGCCACAAACAAGATCCTCCTTCTCATTTTAATTCATCTAATCAAAATTCGTTGCATTATTCTCATTGTGATAGAGATCACCATACAAAAGAAACATGTTGGAAGCTACACGGTTATCCTCCTAAACACCCAAGGCATGGAGTCACCCAGAATGCTTTTTCTGAGCCCAATGGGAATTGTCAATTTTCATCAAATAATGTCACCTCGAATCTAGTGATGCAACAGTTGCAGTCCACAATGAATGGATTAACTAAACTACAACTTTAATAAATGTTGTCTATTATGCAGGGTAATGCATCATCTTCGTAAGCTAATCCTAAGGTCAATAACACCAATGTTCCTTCAGGTTTGTCACCACCCAAACTTATAATTGATAGTGAGGTCACTGATCACATTATTTCTTCACCAACCTTGCTTGTCAATAGTAAAGAAAACAATTATTTACCACCAGCTGTTATGTCAAATGGTAATCAGGCCCTTATTATCTTTATTGGAACTTTACCTTTAAGTCTAATTGTTTCTTTAACAAATGTGCTTGGGGTACCATCTTGCAAAGTAGTTTTCATGTTAGTAAGTTGGGTCACAAGAGATTTAAATTGTTTAGTAACTTTTTTTTCCTTTTGGGTGTATTTTACAAGAATTGATGACAAGGATGACAATTGGTTTGGGTAAACAACAAGGTAGACTCTATTACTTGGTTGCAATGACATCAAATAAGTCAAACACTCCCATTCCATCACTCGCAGCCCATGTCACCAACTCGTCTCCTCCTTCAAACACTTCTACTACTTTGTGGCATCGACGACTAGGACATCCATCTCCATACGGATTATATTTCATGGCTAAAACTTTTTTAAACTTCTCTTTAAAGTCAAATAAAATTTGTGATGTTTGTTCTCTTGCAAAACAGACACACCTTCCTTTTCCAAATAGCTCAATTTCTTCCATTAAACCTTTTGAATTACTTCATTGTGATATTTGGGGACCAAATAAAGTTCCTTCTCTTTCAGGTGCATGGTATTCTTTTACTGTTGTGGATGATTTTTCTCACTTCACTTAGATTTTTTTCATGCATCATAAAAGTGAAACCCAACATCTCCTTACTAATTTCTTCTCTTTTTGTCAAAATCCATTTTAATACCAATATAGCCAATATTGGGATTAACAATGGGAAGGAATTTTTTTTATGCAAGATTTTTTTACACAACAAGGAACAATTTACCAACATTCTTGCACTTACACACCATAACAAAATGGAGTTGTCGAGTGTAAGCATAGAATACCCTTGAGTCAGGACGCACTCTTCATTTTCAAGCTCATCTTCCCTTAAACTTTTGGGCAGAATGTGTTTCAACTACTGTTCATATTATTAACAGGTTGCCTATGTCTCTTCTATCATGTCAAACACCTTTTGAGTGCCTATATGGTAAACTCCCTTCTTATTCACACATTCGAGTTTTTGGATGTCTTGCTTATGCTACTAATGTTCATGTTTCTCATAAGTTTGCTCCTCGTGACCAAAAATGTGCTTTTCTTGGTTATCCTCTTCGTCAAAAGGCTTACAAGTTATATGATCTTGAAACTCATCAAGTCTTCACTAGTTGTGATGTTGTCTTCCATGAGGATATTTTTCTGTATGAATCCATTGACACTTATTTCACCACCGTAGACCATGTCATACCTAATGTTGCTCCAGATAATTCTCCGTCTACGGCTCTTTCATACACTCCACCACCTACAGAAAATACAATTGTGCCTTCCATTAATTCCCCACCTATGGTTCCCTTGCGTCGTTCTCAACGATCTCATGGTCCTCTCGCAACTTTACCAGATTATATTTGAAATCAGATAGTGTCCCCTGGCCTTTGTCATCCTTCTCATCTTTTCTAAATAAAGGTACACGATATCCTCTCTACAATTTTATCTCTTATGATCGTTATACCCCTCAACATCGGTCCTTTATTGCTACTATTACTAATGATGTTGAACCTACATGTTATGAACAAGTTGTTTCTCACACTCATTGTCAAGAGGCAATGCAATTTGAATTGGCTACTTTGGAAGCCAATAATACTTGGTTTATTACAACTCTTCCTCCTGGAAAGAAGGCTATTGGTTGTTATTGGGTCCATAAAATCAAGCACAAATCTGATGGTTCTTTTGAATAGTATAAGGCATGTCTTGTTGCAAAGGGATATACACAACTAGAAGGTATTGATTATCATGAAACTTTTTCACCTACTGCTAAAATGGTCATAGTCCGTTGTTTATTAGCTTTGGTTGCTGCTCAACATTGGTCTCTTAATCAACTTGATGTCCATAATTCTTTTCTTCATGGTGATCTTTCCGAAGAAATCTATATGTCCCTTCCTCCAAGTTTTCAGCGACAGGGGGAGAATTTTGTGTGTCGCCTCAACAAGTTGTTGTATCGATTAAAACAAGTTTCTCGTCAATGGTTTGCCAAATTTTCTCCAGCTATTTAGGTTGTTGGTTTTATTCAATCTAAAGCAGATTACTCATTGTTTACATGTACAAAAGGCAAGTCATTTACAATTTTGTTGATTTATGTCGATGATATTCTCATAATTGGTAATGACACTATTGCAATATCTAGTCTTAAACAATTCGTACACAATCATTTTCTGATAAAAAAGATTTGGGTGATCTTAAGTTTTTCCTGGGTATTGTGGTCTCTCTTTCTAAAACGTTATTTTCATATCACAAAGAAAATACACTTTGAAAATTATCAAAGATGGTAGGTATCTTGGAGTTAAGCTTTTGGATTTTTCCATGGAACAAAATACAAAACTTTCCGATGAAGGGAAATTATTAAAGGACCCGTCAATGTATAGGCGAGTTATTGGTCGCTTAATTTATTTGACAATTACTCGTCCTGATATCACCTATGCAATACACATACTAAGCATATTGATGCACGCTCCATGCAAGCCTCATATCAAAGTTGCAATGTGTGTGCTACGATGTTTAAAGAATAATTCAGGTCAAGGTCTATTTTTTCCTTCATAAAATGATTTATCTTTGCGCGCTTTTTGTGATTCAGATTAGGGAGGTTTCCCTGTGTCCCAAAAATCAACTACAGGTTAGTGTGTTTTTTTGGGATTCTCCCTCATCTCTTGGCGAACAAAGAGGCAGTAGACAGCTTCTCTATCCTAAGTAGAAGTTGAATATAAAGCATTGATGGGTACTTGTTGTGAGTTGACTTGGTTACGATCATTGTTGAAAGATTTACGGATATTGCATCATAAACCATCATTGTTGTATTGTGACAATAAAGTCGCCTTACACATTGTGGCTAACTCAGTATTTCATGAAAGAACTAGACACATAGAGATGGATTGTCACTTCATTTGTGATAAGATTCAAGATGGTTCATTTGCAATAAAATATGTACCTTTCGCTGATCAACTTGCTGATGTATTCACTAAACCACTGAAAAAAAAAGTTTTCTCTACCATAAAGCGCAAGTTGAAAGTTCTTGATATTCACTCTCCAACTTGAGGGAGAGTGTTAGAATTTAAATCATGAGAAAATATTTTAATTATTAAAATAGCTGAATTAGAAGAATAGTATTGCAAGCCTTTATATTATTACAAGAATAATAGTATAACTGTAGGGATTATATATATTAATTATAAATACTCTCTTATATATTTCAGTTATTTCTTTCAATCAAATACAACACAAAATTCCTTCTTTTATTGATTTCATTTCGTTTACATGGTTAAAAGCTAAGTATAACTTAAATTTGTATGTGTTTTTTTTTCTTTAGCAATTTTTTTTTAAGTTATATTATATTATATTTTATATATATATATATATATATATATATATATATATAAATATATATATAAACGCTGAAGGAATTGCGCATAGCTTCAACAATTGATTTTATTTTTATTTCCATTAAAGATTTTAATATTTTTATATATTATTATTATTATTATTATTTTTTGAGACCATGTTTATTGATAACGTTCAATCACAACAATCATTCAACGTCTTTTTCTACCATTCCAACTTTTTATTAAAGGTAAAACCTTCTAGATATTTTTTTTCATTTATTTTATCTTTCTTCTATCATATGTTTGAAGAAATTTTGAAGGCACGGAATGAGAACTACAATATGAAAATTCCAAAATGTTGAAATACTGAAATTTCATATGCTTATTTGGGTTGGACATATATTGGTATTATATGCAAATTAAGAACTAATAGAAACCTTTTACATACGGTACACAGATGACATCCTATATAAAAAATAAGAAATATATTTAAACAAATTTTTACCATTAAAAGAAATGATGACTTGCACAACCTCCTCTTCTATGAACCAAAACTTATGACTCACAAAACTTTCCACATCATTCTCTTCTATTACTCACCCAAACTCTAAAAAACCTTCTCTTCTTTCTACCGAAACATCACAACACCTGTAGCACAATCACAAAACCTTCTCTTCTCTAAACCCAAATAGATGAGTGACAAAACTTTTTACAATCTTATCTTCTACTACTTTTCCAAACTCTCAAAACCCTTCTCTTTTGTCAATCGAAACAGATGATCACAACATATATTGCACAAGATTTCCTCTTTTTTGTTCTTATTTTTGTATTGTTCTTCTTTCATTTGTTCTTTGACATTTGGAGTTGTACACAAGTTTCAATTGTATAATTTTGTTCTAACTATTTTCCTCTATTTGCATGAACTGAATCAACTTCTTATTTTTTTTATTGTTTAACCCTTTATACATGATCATGTTGTCTGAAGAATTAATTTTTATGCAAAAAGGAACTCTTGATGTTTAATTTTTTATTTTATAAAAATAAAGTTTGGATTTTTCGGTTCATGCATTCCACTAATTAATGACGGGAGGGATAGCCAATGACGACGGAACTTATGTTGGGACATAGGCGCCATGACTCCCAAAAACTTTTTATATATAAAAATTAATATATAAATAAAATATTTTTCTTAAATTTTAATATATTTTATATATTTTTATACATTTATCATTACAAAAAGTCTCTCAACAACTAATTTTAGTGACGGAAGATCGTTAATCACAATAGTGAACAATTTAGATAGTAATTTACAAAGTAAAAAATTGTTGGTTATCAAAATAATCATTATTATAAATAAAACAGATTATAATTAGTCTCCAAAATTTAGATATCAAGGTTTTGGCTACCAAAAAAATTAGTTTATAAATTGATCACTAAATATTAGCTACCAAGGTTTTGGCTACCAATTATAATTTTTTATTCATAATAATGATTATTTTAGTAATCGATAATTTTTTATTTTGTAAATTGGTATTTAAATTGATCACTATAGTGGCTATTACTAAAATTTATTATTATTTAAGAGTTTTCTTATAGTGTATGTAAATATTTTGGCACCCCTCAAAATATTTGTTGAAGATTCGTCACTTATGATAGCTTCATCCGAAAACGATTGTAGTGATGGTTCAAAATGACTACGACGAATAAAAGAAATTACATGTCCTTAACATTTATTTTAAAACTGCAAACTGCTTAATTAAAAGGAAAAAAAAAAACAAAATTCACCACATCCTCTCATCACATCCACCTAAAATACTTAAACATAGTAATCACAACCAAGATTTGGTTTTTCGCCACCTTTTACCCCACCACTGTTAGGAATCCAAGTGTGAGTCTAAGTCCCACATTGGCTAGAAATGAGAAAGTGGAGCACTATATAAAGATAAAGACCCATAAACCCATTGTCTTAAGGTTTTGGGTTGAGAGTGGTGTCAATTCTTGATGTTCTTGGGCTCAAGTCTCATTGGTGTTTGTTCTTCCTAGTGAAACCCCCTATGTAAACCTAACAAGTGGTATCAGAGCTGATGGTTAAAACCGACTCAGATGAGCACAGTACTCAAACCAATCCTTTTCAACTGCTTCACACAAGCAAAGAGAACCCTTTTTCACTACTTCACACAAGCAAAAGAGTCATCACTAGGTCTCTAGGTACGAAAAATCTCACACAACACTTAACTCCTCCAAGAGTCTTCAAGCAAGTCAAACACTCCCAACATGCAACACATCAGAGTTACAGATTATCAACACATGAAAAGGAGTGCAGCAGAGATGCAGTCAACCATGGCCTCTACGAGCTATTTTTTGTGTTATTGAATTTTTGTATACTTGTGTTCAAAATCTTTGTTAATGTTACTCTTCTTCTTCATGTTATTCGTCTTCCTCAACTTTTTTTTTTCTCTTTTATCTGGATAACCCATTATCCATCCGAATGTAACCATACTCGAATGACCCAAATCCAATTAATCTGAATCATTAAACAGTCGGATGTAGTTTTAAAATTTTCAATTCGAATTGGATCGTATTGGAATTATTGGACCCGAATCGACCCTTGCTCACCCCTGATAAATTGCACACCAAACCTTGATATGCTCTGCACATCAAAATCTTTCTATTAATACACAAATATTTTATTTTATTATAATTTTAATATATAATTACATAATTATTTTAAACTCTTCGTCCAGATCATGTTTTTATGATTTTTAAGTGAAATATCATTTCTTAAACATCGTTTAAATATATCTTTTTGAATTTTATTTAACTTTTTAGTGGTCTGATTTTTTTATAAATTATATTTGTTTTCAATATCATTTAAGTTAATTATTTTTTTTTATATTTAACATAGTTTTCTTAACTCATAAGATATTTGGACTCTATCAGGTTAAAACAGTACGAATTGCATCTCCGCAAAAAGTAATCAGTAAAATGTATACTGACTTCATACTTATTATTACCGATATTTTCTTCTTTTCAGTAAACAAATCTTGTTTTTGTTTTAGGGTAACATCTGATCTTCAATGTCATTTCTTTTATCGTTATGAAACCACAAATTATAACATTTCTAACACTTTCATAGAACCACCATGCTTTTCACTCGAGTATTTGCAGTTTTGCCAAATCGATGTTACTACGAATGTTTACTAGGTCAATTATTGTTATATTTAGAATTTATCAGGACCTAAAAAGGTAAAAATTGCAACGCTGCACAAAGAGAGTTTATGTGTATGTGTAATCATAAAAAATAATTGTTTTAGGGTTTATTTTTCACCATTACTATTTAAAAAAAAAATCAATTTCTTTCTCCATTTGTTAAAAATATGATGTTTTGGTTTCATGTGTTTTATTCACCATTACCACTTATAGCCATTTGTTGATCTTAGCTGTTATTAATTTTGTGGCTACAAAACCCCAAACACTAACCTTTCTAACACTTTCATAGCACCACCATAATGACTTTTTACCTAAGTATTTGTAGCTTTTCCTAATTGGTGTTACTACAAATGCTTAAGTGATAGGTCAACGTTTGCCATATTTAGACTTTATCAATACCCAAAAAGGTGAAAACTGCATCTCTATACAAAGAGAGTGTATATGTATGTGTAATTATACAATATATCATTTTAGGATTCATTTTCACCATTAAAGTTTTAAAAAAATCAATTTCTTTCTCCTTTTTTCTAAAACATGATGTTTTAGGTTCTAGGGTTTTATTCAGTTTTACTGTTTTTAATCATTTTTAAATTTCTTCCTAATTTTTTGTAACATCTGATTTTAATTATCATTACTTTTATAGCTACGAAACCATAAACGGTAACCTTTCTGACACTTTCATAGCACCACCATAAAATATATATATATGTGTGTGTTTGTGTGCGCGTGTGTGTCATATTTACACATGTCTTAATTTATTTATTGATTTATTATTCATTTATTTATATTTATTTCTTTACACATGTTTAATTCATTTGTTCTCTTCTTCAATTTCATATACGATTATTGTGAGTTCAATATGTCTCTTGTGTCAAATCCAAAAGAAAATCCACAACATAACCCAAGTTATTCCAGAGAGGAAGAACTAGTGTAACGTCCCATTTAATTTATAAACGCAATTAAAGGAAACGCCACACATAAGGTAGTATAACCACGCAGTCCTGGGGTTTCCAACATCACCCCTACAAAACTAGGCACACCACGATGCCAACAAAAGCAGGATAGCTGTTTAACTAAAAGTTTACAATCTAATGACCACGAGTACAGGGGCCATAGCCCTAAAGAAACATGACAGAAAAAAGTATAAGGTACAGCCCAGATGACTAGGTAGCGGAATCGCCGTTCCCTTGTTGACCATGAGAACCTCGCCCATCTGCTCCCATCAACCAAGTTGATGATCATTGCAAGGAAGAACAGCCACATACAACACAACCATGCAACAAAACGGGTAAGCTAGAGCCAACACATATTCATCATACAGTTAAAGATATTTTCATCATCTCATATCCATATAACAACCAAACATGTTA
>Ga0214543_1001097_pt1 | contig 50668 bp, 31 predicted proteins | sample CNSS2metaG_FD_160094 | JGI IMG/M metagenome (GOLD analysis project Ga0214543, IMG submission 160094) | Root nodule microbial communities from cowpea collected in UCLA plant growth center, Los Angeles, California, USA - CNSS2 | ecosystem: Host-associated > Plants > Roots > Nodule | place: USA... | reverse complement strand
CACGCTCTCATACATATACATATATATATACATATATATATATATATATATATATATAAACAATACCATTAAATAACACACAAACGAAATACATAGGACTTGAACCCAAGTCCTTTCACACAATCAAAGCATACTTAACCATTTAAGCTAGTACTTGTCCACGTCATGACCGTTAGCATTTAATGTCATAAAGGTTTCCCTTACCTGCATGTATTTAAATTCTTATTTATTTAATTATTTAAAATTGGTGGGTCTTACACTCCCCACAAATTAACTCTTTGTTTTTCTCAAGCAAAGTATTTCAATCTTATACAAAATGGTTCAAAATAAATTTGCACCGATTATTTCAAGGACTAATGTCATGGTCTTTTATTAAATACTTTGGTAGTGCTCACAATACCAAATCGAGTCCTTTCAAAAGTAATCAAGACACAATTGTAATTTAGCTTCAGAGTTCAAGATTAACATAAATTTCTTTCATCATAAGTCTCATTCACATGTAAGAGATAACCTTAAGAGATAACCTTCCCAATTTGAGTGTTTCTTTTTAAGGAAATCTAACACGTTTTCGAACAATTTTGTATTTTGTTTCGAATTACTATGTACACGCAATCAACATGGACAATTAAGGTCTTTAAGGGCTTGTAATAGGGTTGGGTTGCAAAGAAAATTGGTTTTTCAAGAAAATTGGGTTTTCAAGATGAGCAAAACTCATTGATAAAAGAGATTTAAATAGTATGCATGTATCATGAGTTCTTCCCTTTCCAACCTTTTAAGCAATGTACCTATTTTCTTTCTCGGAATATTAACTTTTTCACCTAGTCTTTTTTATTGCATCAATATATTTTTATGCAACAATTCATTCCTCCCCTCAAAGATATATAAACTTTTCACTCAATCTTTTTGGCTTAAAAATTATATTTTTTTATGAAACATTTCATTCCCTTTTTCTCTATTTTTTGGACAAGGCAATAACGCCCTGACTTTTCTTTTCTTTTTCTTTCTGAAACAACTTCTCAAACTTTTGATATGTTTAAGAAGGTAGGATTTACAGATTTTTTAGGCTTTGGTTGTGTGTATACAAGGTTGAGGTTTAAAAAGAAGATATTCACTATGTTAAGATGGTTCTTTGGCTCTAGGATTTTAAATTTTTCACAATAAAATTTCCTTGATTCTTTCCATGCTTATCATGCTTAATAGAAATCAAAACTTAACAAAAAACTAGTGAAATTACTCACAAAAGTGTTTCACTCTTTACCATTTAGTATTTTGCTCTCTCTTCTCACTAGGTGGATCACTCTCTGTGTTACTTCTCAAATTGTGAACTATCTTACAGTGCATCTAATCTTTCAAGCATTAAGAGAAAACATTTTTCTTGACTTTGCGCTCTTCTAAGTAGAAACACTTAAAAAAGTTTTTTTTTTTCAATTTTTCTCATAGTACTTATTCCAACCAATTTCTGTAAATATTCAATGCATTCACAAAAAGATACTCACAAACTATCCAAAATGTTCATCTAAAAGACAAACTAGTATATATAGCAAATGTAAAAACATAAATTTAAAAATTAAATTTAAAAACATAAATTATAATGTACATAAAATAAAAAATGAACTCTATTTTTGGTGGTGGTGGCTTAAGTTTTCTCTTTCGTAAAGATCCTATTCTTGGATCACGTTGTCAAAAACTTTTCGTCTTCAAACCCAGAGGATTTTGTTTCTTCTTTTTCATGTCCACTTTCAAAATCATTTGATTATTTGGCTAACATCAATACTGGCAGGTTGTCTTCTTAGTTATTGTTGTGTTGGTTGTTGTATTTGTTTTTGTTGTGATGATCTTGCTTCACCTGCACTAGCCTCCCCTTGGAAGAAAGGATTGCCTCCAAGCCATGACACATGGTGTAGGAATTGAAGAAGCATCATGCATTGGAAAGGGTGTTATTGTGAGAGGTTGTAGAGGGCTTCTTGAATGGTAATATTTGCTTGATGAGAGGTAGTCATTGCTTCTTAAATGGCAATGCCTATTTATAGAGGTTGGGAAATGGCTTTTGTGATGATATTAGCCACATCCATCATGTAGCCTTCATTATGTAGTAGATCAATTAGGCCTTATCCACGGTTAAGCCAGAAACATGAAAATTGGGAGTCAAATTTGAGAACAAAAAAGTACACCATATTTGAGTGATGGTCCTTATGTTTCCACTCACCATGTGTTGGGCTGACGAGTTTTGCCTAGTTCAAAAGTTTTGTTAGTTACACATAGTTGTGTAGTTGCTTGTTCAGGAGTCACATCTTTCATCATGACTTGGAATTCATCTCTTTCTTCATCATTCATATTTATTGTGTGAATCTACAAATATTTTGTGACAATGTTCCTATCATAGTTTTCTTCCTCTTACCCAGGAAATTCTAACCTTATCATGGAACTTTAGTGGATAACATTGGCATAAAACTCTCTTACAATGAGTTCATTGTAAGTTGGAGCAGGGGCTGCTAGGACTTTCCAGTGTCTATTCTCAATCATAGTAGTAAATTTGTTACAAGATTAACAAGTGTACCAAATCATATAAGTAATAAAGTGGAAAGTCCAAGTATCGTTTCCCAAGAGACTTGTGAAACACTTGGAAACTCTTGCAATTTATAACTCAATTAGACAACAAATTTCACAAAAACAAAAATAAATTTTTTTTTTTTGTATTTTTATATTTTTATCAAACATATGGTGTGCAACAATATATGATTAAGACTTCACTAGGATTGAGTTTTATGATCCAATTCAAAGCGAAAACACCAAACAATATTCTTCTAATTCCTACTCTAGCATTCACACCTTATGTAACAAGCCGCAATATCTTAGAAACAAGTCTAAACTTGAAAAATAAAAACTCTAATGTCTTAACAATTTTTATTATAAGTTCGCATTAATGATGAAAATTCTGATGTTATAAATGACCAATGATGTACTTTATGTCTATATGTACATTCAATTAGTTGTCTACTATAGTCTAGGTTCTAATATCGTGTCAAATAATTAGAGACCCACAAATATGCAATCAATAATTATCATGTAGTTAAAATAAGAATAGAACATAAGAGTGATGGAAAAGAATTATATTGAATAGTGAAATTCACAAAGAGTTAATAATGATGAATAAGGGAGTTAGCTACTCCTAAACATTCTAAATACTAGAATAATGATGAAGATGAATGCCTCCAGCCTTCAGAATGTGCCTCTACCATCTTTCACTATTTCCCAAAAAAGGGTTTCTTTTCTGCCTGAATGGTTGTTCCTTTCACGTCTGCTAGGCCCCTTATTTATAGATTTCTCAAATTAGACTAGACCTACAACTTTGTACTTGATTTTGTATTGAAATATCTTGAATATCTTGAACATGTAACTTTTAATCTTTTGAAGCTCAATATCTTTGAGATATTCTTCAAATATTTTGTTTGGTAATTGAAGTAACCAACTTGGTGGATGATTTTGTTGATATTCTTTTAATATTCAGTACTCCTCTGATTTTGTTGATAATGTAACACCCCATTTAATTAATAAATATAATTAAAGGAAGCATCACACTGATTAATAAAAGAAAAGCGGCCCCAGAGTTTAAACCCTACTCCTTACAAGTAGCCAAGGAAGTTCAAACATAAAAGGCACACCAGGATGCCAAACAGGTACAAAGGTAAACAACAGTAGTTGATGATACAACCAAAAGCTAAAACAGAACATGGGTCGTGGCCCTAAAGGAAAGCCCAAATAAAAGAACTCCAGTCTGGATAAACTATGCAGCAGAATAATCTCTCCTCTATTGACCACGAATACCTCTCACATCTGCTCCTATCAATAAATTGATGATCATCGCAAAGGTAGAAGAACAACATACAAAGCAATCAAACAAACAAAGGGTACGCTAGAGCCAAAAAGATTTTCATCATGCAATCAAATATGCCTTCACAGTCCAATATACATATATCATCCAAGCAGGTTATGACCTCTCAATCAATACACTAAGACTCGACTCGACTCATCCGGATACATATAACTTGGTCAGATTTAGCGGATGCTTGCACTTGTGGTGGATACCTCTGCTCACCCCCCGAGCTGCTAAGCCCTGAGCTATGTGTTACAAGTGTTACAATGAATCAATCCCCTCACACAATGGGTTAGCCCTTAATGAGTTTAAGGCCTCCTGCTACTCTCACCACAAAAGTCAATCCGCTCTAAGTGAGACTAACTGACTCCTTAGAGTGTTAGGATGCAATCCTTACCTTGAACCTTACCAAGTTATATAGATGGGGCACCACCATGGACATCCATTAACAGGGGCCATGGAATTACGTCCCGACCACTGAAGCACGAGCCTAAAGATCTCTCCTAGAGATTCCAAGGAATTACGCACTAACACTGACCAATCATGCTCAATCAATCAAGAAGGATTTAAGATGCATATATGTATATATATTATACCAGCTCTTTATATTTCACCTGTTTCATTTTTCCAGTAGATCCATACCCATCCCTTATTCTCAACCCATAGTTGTGAAATTCCATTTCATGCCAATACCATGTCACTTTAGTACCAACCATCTCATTTGTTTCTCATGTCAAGATCATACAACCACATCAAACCAATTTGTAACCACAGCTTATCTCATGCATATCATTTCGCAGGCCTCATACAATTATATAGAGTACATCATAGATCAAACATTTCATTTAGCCAAAAGAAGAAAACAACACACCCCGCAGCGAATCTCGCTCAAGCCAGGAGCCCTCACTCAGGCGAGAGGAGTGCCCTTGCTTAGGCAGTGGACTCTCGCTTAGGCGAGATCGCGACAGGGGCACTGGGAGGCTTTCACATGACTCGCTTAGGCGAGCCCTTCTCGCTTGAGCAAGATGACTCCTCGCCCAAGGGTGAAGTTCCTCGCCTAGGCTAAAACAGGAGCAACACACCAAGGCTCTCACGCGTGCTCGCTTAGGTGAGCGTCTGTTGCCTGAGCGAGACAGTGCCTCGCTCAAAACAAGAGTTTTCGCCTGAGCGAGAGCTCGAGTGCAGCCCTGGCCTGTTTCTGCAAGTCTCGCCTAGGCGAGATAGACTCACTTAGGCGAGTGTATCAGACCTCGCCAATGTTCCTCCCTGTCACAGACATATTTTCACACCCAAGCAATAATGCCAACTATACCATACATCCATAGCAACATATAAGCTCGAAAATCACGAAACACAACCAAGACAACAACCATGTTAAACAGGCTGATACGAATTGAGCCACATCTTTCTTCATCCCCTGCCACCAGAAGGTTTCCTTGAGATCATGGTACATTTTAGTCATGCCAGGATGCAAGCTAAAATGACTCTTATGCCCCTCCTCAAGGATTAACCTTTTTACCTCAGCATCATTAGGTATACACACTCTGCCTTAGAACCATAGTATGCCATCATCACTCAAAGCAAAGTCTCTAGTCTCATCTGATCCAAGTTGTTCTCTGACTCTGTTCAGACTAACATCCAACAACTACCTCTCCCTAATTGAGCTCAAGAAGTCACTAGATATAGTCAGGGTACTACATCTAATGAACTCAAATCCCAATTCCACTTGCAGCTTCATATCCCTAAACTGCTCTAGCAGCTCCACTTCCTTAATCATTAGGTGTGCAGTATGCACCGTCTTCCTTCTCAAGGTATCTGCTACCACATTTGCCTTCTCCGAATGATATAGCAGTTCGAATTCATAGTCCTTTAGAACTTCCATCCACCTCCTCTGCCTCATGTTCAGTTCCTTCTGGTCAAACAGATACTTAAGACTTTTGTGGTCGCTGAACACACAGAAGTGAGCACCATAAAGGTAGTGCCTCTAGATCTTCAAAGCACAAACTATGGCTGCCAACTCTAGGTTATGAGTGAGGTAGTTACGCTCATACACCATAAGTTGTATTGAAGCATACGCTACCGCCTTCTTTTCTTGCATTAAAACACAACCAAGTCCCAAATGAGAGGTTTCACAATAAACCTCAAAAGGCTTTTCGACATTCAGGATCACGAGTATCGGAGCACTGGTCAATCTTCTCTTCAGCTCCTCGAAACTTTCCTCACACTTATCTGTCTAGGTGAAAGGTTGATCTTTCCGAGTGAGTTATGTTAGAGGCGCCATTATCTTGGAGAATCCCTCTATGAATCTCCTATAGTAGCCAGCTAGACCCACAAAACTCCTTATCTCTGTTGTGGACTTGGGACTTTCCCACTTTACCATTGCTTCAACTTTTGCTGGATCCACTGTTATACCTTGTGCAGATATCACATGGCCCAAAAATTGTACCTCGTCCATCCAGAACACGCACTTAGATAGCTTGGCATATAATTGCTTCTCCCTCAAGACACCGAACACTGACCTCAAGTGTTCTGCGTGTTCCTCCTGAGTCTTGGAATAGATAAGGATGTCGTCTATGAAGACTACGACAAACTTATCTAAGAAGGGCCTGAAAATCCGGTTCATGTAGTCCATGAACACCGTCGGAGCATTGGTCACACCAAAAGGCATAACCACATACTCGTAGTGGCCGTATCGGGATCTGAAGGCCATCTTCTGCACATCATCCGCCTTTACCAGAATCTGATGGTACCCTGACCGTAAAGCAATCTTCGAGAACACGGATGACCCATGCAACTGGTCCATCAAGTAATCAATTTTGGGAGCGGATATTTGTTCTTGATAGTCATCTTGTTTAGCAGCCTGTAGTCCACACACAGACGTGAACTACCATCCTTCTTCTTTACTAGCAACACTGGTGCTCCCCACGATGAAGTACTGGGTCAGATGAACTGCTTCTCTATCAACTCCTCTATTTGTTTCTTGAGTTCCACCAACTCTGTCGGAGCCATACGATACGGGGCCATCTGACATGTTAAACAAACTAATACGAATTGAGCCACATCTTTCTTCATCCCCTGCCACCAGACATGTTAAACAGGCTCAATTCGTATCAGCCTGTTTAACATCTTCTCCATCACTCTGGCCTTCTCCACCAGGGCGGCAAAATCCTTGATGGATACGGGTACTACCATCAAGCGGCAGTGTGTAGAAACGGTTAAGGTGCTTGAACTTCTCAGCATACTCTATTACGCATTTCCCTCCTTGAGTGAGTTGGAGGAATTCTATCTCCTTGGCATATCTCACACTGTCAAGGAAGTATTCCGAGAGGAACTTCCCCCGGAAGGCCTCCCAAGTCACAGGCTCTCCTCACTCCTCCATGATGGACTTCATGCTAATCCACCAGTGTTCAGCTTCTCCGGTGAGCATATAAACTGCAAAAGCCAACCTATTATCTTTCGGACACATCTTCGTGTCGAAGATTCTCTCCAGGTCCTTCAGCCACTGATCGACTATATCCGGACTAGTCTTCCCATTGAATTTCACTGGATGGTGCTTCAAGTAGTCCTCCAGGCTCCACTTCCTCACTGCAGGTCGTGACTCAGGACCAAAGGCAAGTGCAGCAATCCTGTTCTCCTCCAGCTGGTGGAGGGCCTCCATGTGCTGCCGGTGAGCAACCTTAGCAGCCACTCTTGCAGCCTCTATCTGTTGCATCACCAACTGTTGCTGCTCTAGCGACGCTGTCTGTCGCTACATAGATGCCTCGTGTTGCTACATCATAGTTGTACTTTGTTGAGTCATGGCAGCTACCATCGCCTCTATTGCCCTGGCGATATTGGGTACATCACCCTGAGAGGATTGCTGAGTCTTATGCGGAGGTGCCATAGTTCACTGGCACACAGAAAATCACTTGGTTAGGCTTGATAAGGCAAGAATTTAACTAAGAACACTCAGAAGACACAGAGAAAGCTAAGCGAACATCCAAGTCCACAGACCTAAGGAATGACCGCTTTGATACCAAAAATGTAACATCCCATTTAATTAATAATTATAATTAAAGGAAGCATCACGCTGATTAATAAAAGAAAAGCGGCCCCAAAGTTTAAACCTTACTCCTTAGAAGTAGCCAAGGAAGTTCAAACATAAAAGGCACACAACGATGCCAAACAGGTACAAAGGTAAACGACAATAGTTGATGATACACCCAAAAGCTAAAACAGAACATGGGTCGTGGCCCTAAAGGAAAGCCCAAATAAAAGAACTGCAGTCCGGGTAGACTATGCAGCAGAATCATCTCTCCTCTGTTGACCACGAGTACCTCTCACATCTGCTCCCATCAATAAATTGATGATCATCGCAATGGTAGAAGAACAACATACAAAGCAATCAAACAAACAAAGGGTAAGATAGAGCCAAAAAGATTTTCATCATGCAATTAAATATGCCTTCATAGTCCAATATACATATATCATCCAAGCATGTTATGACCTTTCAATCAATACACTAAGACTCGACTCGACTTGACTCATCCGGATACATATAACCTGCTCAAATTCAGCGGATGCTTGCACTTGTGGTGGATACCTCTGCTCACCCTCGAGCTGCTCACCCCCGAGCTATGTGTTACAATTGTTACAATGAATCAATTCTCTCACACACAAGGTTAGCCCTTAATTAGTTTCAGGCCTCCTGTAACTCTCACCACAGGAGTTAGTCCGCTCAAAGTGAGACTAACTAACTCCTTAGAGTGTCATGATGCAATCCTTACCTTAAATCCTTACCAAGTTATATAGATGGGGCACCACCATGGACACCCACTAACAAGGACCATGGAATTACGTCCCGACCACTGAAGCACAACCCTGATGATCTCTCCTAGAGATTCCAAGGAATTACGCACTAACACGGACTAATCATACTCAATCAATCAAGAAGGATTTAACATACGTATATATATTATACCAGCTCTTTATATTTCACCTCCTTCATTTTTCTAGTAAATCCATAACCATCCTTTATTCTCAACCGATAGTTGTGAAATTCCATCTCATGCCAATACCATGTCACTTTAGTACCAACCATCTCATTTGTTTCTCATGTCAAGATCATACAACCACATCAAACCAATTTGTAACCACAACTTATCTCATACATCTCATTTCGCAAGCCTCATACAATTATATAGAGTACATCATAGATCAAACATTTCATTTAGCCAAAAGAAGAAAACAACACACCTCGCAGCGAATCTCGCTCAAGCCAGGAGCCCTCGCTCAGGCGAGAGGAGTGCCATCGCTTAGGCGGTGGACTCTCGCTTAGGCGAGATCGCGACAGGGACGCTGGGAGGCTTTCGCGTGGCTCGCTTAAACGAGCCCTTCTCGCTTGAGCGAGACAACTCCTCGCCCAAGGGTGAGGTTCCTTGCCTAGGCTAAAATAGGAGCAACACACCAAGGCTCTCACGCGTACTCGTTTAGGCGAGCGTCTCTCGCCTGAGCGAGATAGTGCCTCGCTCAAAATAAGAGCTTTCGCCTGAGCGAGAGCTCGAGTGCAACCCTGGCCTGTTTCTGCAAGTCTCACCTAGGCGAGACAGACTCGCTTGGGCGAGTGTATCAGACCTCGCCACTATTCCTCCCTGCCACAGACATATTTTCACACCCAAGCAATAATGCCAACCATACCATACATCCATAACAACATATGAGCTCAAAAATCACGAAACACAACCAAGACAACAGCCATCGCACCAAACAAGAGGGTTCTAGCTTCCTAAATCTTTGAGATTTCCATTTATCTACAAAATACAAATTAAAATATTTATTTTTCCAAAATTATTAAATAAAACCTGAAATGTTTGAAAAGATAATAATAAAATAACAATAAAAGATAAAAATAAACAAAAAATTGAACATGATAATGCCAATTATCAAAATTCTTCATATTTCCCAAAGGGAATTTCTACCCTTCTTTTAGTTAAGATGGACCTTTCCTTCAATTCGACAAACATGAGTAGTATGGCCCTAGTTAAGAATTGTACCGTATCCCATCTTTCCATTCCTACTTCCTAAGGAGGTATGTTCCTTTATTGCACTTATGAGACATTGTTGCTCTAGTGGGGACAAATGATGGTGCCCCCTCTGGAAGAAGCTAATAGGGAATTCATCCTTGGTGTTGAGTCATTAGAGGTCTCTACTACCATAAAACTTGACTCCCTCTAATATTTTGAAGGAGTGACACCCTTCTTCTTTGTAGAGGCGGGAATTTCATGAGTATGTCTTCTTTTGGTGCCATTTGTAGCAAAATTCAATATTATAACCTATTAGCAATATTGAAACAAATTTGATAGATTAAAACTATCATTGTTATGCACAATAGCTATCTTAAAGAATAAAAAGTAGTGTAACAAATATGTGTACAAATCCTTCTACATCAATTTTTTTCATTTGACCCTTCTAACTAATTATATGGTATATACCAATGAATGAACATGATCAAATGCAACGAATCATTCCCAATTAGATTATGCTTATATATTTAAGAAGAATGCAATCAAAACCAAAATGCAAGATGATTAATGCATAAATGTGGGCATACAGTGGTAAGAGTTAGACTTCTAGCTCTTTTTGTCTTACTGAATAAACTAAGTTGTGTAAAGCATATCATTTAAGCATTAGAAACTAGTTTAGTGACTCATGTTGATGGTTCCTCTTACAAACTTATGGAGTGGTTGACCCTCTCTCATACTCTCTTAAGATGTTACAATGAATACAGAGAGAAATCCTAAGGAAAATGCCTAAAAAAAGCTTCATAAAGCAGAATAACAGTATATTTTTATAGAAATTAAGATTGTGGCTCAACTCCATCCTTTAGTGCTCAACAATAGAGATTTCCTCCTGTGTAGGGTTTTGTTGTGGCTCAAGCTTTTGCTTTGGTGATTTAGCCTTGATGTTTCCTTCTTAAAAAGATTTTCTTTAGGTTTTAGCTCTTCTTTGTGAAGCTCAAGCTCTCCAAATCCAATCTCTTTATGTTTCCTTCACCATAACGTTTCCTCCTTGGCTCAACGCCTTGCTTTGATACTTTAGTTGTGTAGACCATATTTGAATTTCTCTTTAAACGTCTTTCAAGCACTCAACCTCAATCTTGGAGTTTAGTTGCACAATTCTTATATTTTGTCAAAAAGTGTTGCATTTCAGTCAAAAACACATTAAATTTGTATTAGATAAATTCTCCATAGAATATTATGTATTCTAAGCTCAAAGATATATCAAATTCATGCAATTTAAGTTGCAAAAACATGTATCAAATTAAGTAATTTAGATACTTATCATTTTTCCTTGTGATCTTTAGTAGACACGTCTCTAACCTTCCTTGTCTTTTAATCTCTTCTTAATATTGAATATCATGGAAGGAAAATGTGGTTAAAGTCTTTCTCTCTTTTTATCGCAATGCATGTTTTCTTCTTCTAATATTTTTCTTATTATTATTTTTTTACTTTCTTTGTTGATCTAAAGTCTTTTCTTTCATATTTCATTTGTCTTTCCTTCCTTTATCTTTACATTTATTTTAATAGGTATCAAACATAAACAAGTAATAGAAAACTAAAAAAATCGTGTTAGTAAAACAACAAAATCAACAAAATGGCACTCTTATAGTGTATACCTTAGCTTATTTAGTGGAAGTAGGAAAGTGTCCCTCAAATTGCTCAATCTTTGAAAACAAAGAGATTCAACTTTTTAAGAATATATTTCTTAAATTTAAGCATCAAGTAAAGGGAAAGAATTTACTACACATTTAAGATGGGAAAGAGAAACTTCTCAAGCATAAAACTCATTGTACCACACCTAACCAGCCTCGCTGGCATATCTGCACATATCATCCTTCACCGACATACCTATATCAGTAAAGGTTGGGAGACTGATGTACCACACCTAGCCAGTTCGACCAAATAATAATAACAAATGTTCACCATACCTACACACGAAGTTATTCAGGAAATCGGCCCAGGCTGACCTAATCCTAACTGGCCTAAACCGGTACCCTAGGGCACTAAGTACCAGCCCAAGACCATGCATCAAGCGATAGCGACACGAGCCGCTGAGGAGGTAATCGGCCTACGCCGACCACCTTGGTACGCTTAATGGAATCAAGGCACTCCCAAGATTCAGCAAGCCCATAATAATTAGACTAAGGGCCTGGGCTAAGGCTTAGACCCACCTATGACCCAAGCCAAGGTCCGGCCCATGAAATGGTCAGACATAATTAATAATTTATAAATACACATGGACCCCACGAATTAAAGGTACGCATTCATTACTCCATTAATCACCTTATTTGACTTTTGAGAACTTTGGCTGACTTAAGCTTCAGAGTCCCTTCTGCAGGTAACCCCTCCCGGGTCCAAGCCGATATATGCCTAAAGGGGGAGAAGCTAACCGAGGAGATAGCGGATATGGGTAAGGTGATACTTGTGCCTAACTGATCTTATTTGTTCTCTGCAGGAACACTCATGAATTTAAGCTTGTATTATACGTACTATTAGAAGCTATTCAAACAATCTAATTAATATCTAAATTCAATATCACCCAAAATAAGAAGATTAGGACAAAACATAATCAATTTGCCAAATCTAAATGAATTAACAAATAATATTGTTTCCAAGTTTAAAATAATTTGGATGAGTACTTAATTCGTTTTCAATTTAAAATGATTTGTCTTGTTATTACTTGTACTTCTCTTGGTTATAGTTTCTTTTTTCAAGTTCTTTCCATTGGATTTTTTATGTATTTTTGGAGTTCTAAACTTTAAGTCAATATTACTATATGATTCTATGATATGAACACTTGACTTTTAAATTTAAGGTTAAAATACATTTTTAGTCCTAATTTTCATCAAGTTTTTTCAAATAAGGCTTCAATTTGGTTTTGTGTTCAAATAGGTTCCAATTTTCGTCAATTTTGTTCAATTGGGTCCTTTTTTGCTAACACTATTTAAATCATTAACGACCATAAACAGTGACTGCCACGTATCATTTCATGGTTTTTTTGAATTACTTTTATTTTTATTTTTTTTAAAATTGTTTTTAAAACTTTTTAATTTTTTTTTTAAATTTTTAAATTTTTTTTAAATGTACATGTGTCAACCTAGTAGCGTGCCACGTGTCACTTCGTGGTTTTTTTGAATTTTTTTTGAACTTTTTTTTGAATTTTTTTAAATGTTCACGTGTCAACCTAGTAGCATACCACATGTCAAAGTCAATGTTCTATATTCAATTTGGTCCATATATTTGTTATTTTTGTTCAATTTAGTCCATATTTTTGTTAACATTAACCAATTTGGTCCCTTTCCAAATTGAAACCAAATTTAATTTTTATATTAAAATTCACATTTTTTATTAAATATTTTTATATAATATATTAAAATTCACATCATTATAACTTTGATATAAAAATTCAATTTGATCACATCTTCGATAGGGACCAAATTGGTTAATGTTAACAAAAATTAGGACTAAATTGAACAAAAATAACAAATATAGGAACCAAATTCAATATAGAGCATTGACTCTGACATGTGGCACGCTACTAGGTTGACACGTGGACATTTAAATTTTTTTTTAAAAATAAAATAAAATTAAATAAATTCAAAAAAACCACGAAGTGGCACGTGGCACGCTAGTGGGTTGACAGGTGCACATTTAAAAAGAATAAAAAAACTTTAAAAAAATAAAAAAAAATTCAAAAAAAAATTTAAAAAAATTTAAAAAAACCACGAAGTGACACGTGGCAGTCATTGTTCATGGCCGTTAATGATTTAAACGATGTTAGCAAAAAAGAACTCAATTGAACAAAATTGACGAAAATTAGGACTTATTTTAACACAAAATCAAAATTAGGACTTATTTGAAAAAATTTGACGAAAATTGGGACAAAAAGGTATTTTAACCTAAATTTAAAATCTAATGATCAAGGTAAACTAAAAGTAATAATAAACTCACACATTAACTAAAAAATTGTTATAGAAAATTATGCTTCTTACCAATTGTCTGAACAATCAGAGTAGAAGAAATGAAAACTTTAAAGGAAGCATATGACATAAAAAATTAAGATATATTAGAGATAAATATAATCAATGAAAGATATTTATTATACAACACACATAATTATAGGAAACAACATCATCCACGAATAAAAAATTAACCAATAATTTATGAACAAAAATACAAAATCGAGTTAGTAATGAATTACTCATGCAATTAACAACTGAAAATACTAATAGCCATGAAAATTGAAAAAAAAAAAAACTACTACCACATGAAATATTATCGAAAATTAAACTTAGCGAAGAATTTAAAAAAAAAAATTGCTATTGTTCTCTCTCTCAAATTCAACTTATCATTATATTATAGTTTATAACATTGTTATGGGACCAAATGATAAGTGTCTAACTCTATTTTATCTTTAATTAATATTGAAACTATTTATCTTAACTTTTTAGAATTTTAGATCAAATTGACATGAATCTTGATGCTCACCATTGAACAAAATTAATCTCTAAAAATTATTTAAGTGTAAAATTTAGCATCTAAGAGTAGAACAAAAACACTAACACAAACAAGAACACAAAGAACAAAATACGATACAAATTCTTACAAATTTTCCATTGCACACAAGTTTCATTCATAGGTTTTATACAAGTGTGAAAAGTTGCTTCTAAGAATGAAAAAACATGAACATATACATGGTAATAGATGATGAATGAAATTTGAACAAGGAAACAAATTCAATGTAAAAATGGAAAGCTAAAAATGGAAAATATGGATAATAACTTTTGATTCAAGTAGGAGGTCACACCACTTGAAGATATTTTAAGTGTTGAATTGAGTCACTATTGTAAATCAAAATAAGATCCAAGCAAAAGAGAAACCTGTCTTTTTTAAAAGACCGTGCTTTAGAATTCAACTCTTTTTCTATATTATGAAAAAGTTATTATACAAGGAAAGTTAGTGATTTATAGCCAAGGGTGCTACCCAAGTGAAACGTAAATGAAATTCAAATGTTTCTAAAATAAAATGTAAATCTAACCTAATATGTCCTAAGTGGTTGGATAAAATTTACAAGTTGTGGGAAGAAAATTTTGAATTTCAAAACTCAAGTAAAAGAACTAAAATGAGGTTGATGGACTTCAAGTTCTTTATTTCCTCCTATCCACACCCCATTGGGCTTAATTGGCCCAATAATCAAAATTTGCTAATTCTACCTATTTAAAACGATGAAAGTAAAGTTTTAATTTTTAAAATTTACAAAAAAAAAAATTTAAATGCTACTCTATTTTATAAACATTTATTTACCTAAAACTATTTTAGATAGTCTCTGGTCATTAAAACTATTTTAGATTATCTCTATTCATACATCATAAGTGGATTCAATAATATAAGAAGTGGATATTAATATAAGTAGAGGGCTTTTAGTGAAACCATATTAGTATACAATGTTGAAAGGGGCTTCTCCCTGTACCTCAAAACATTCTTCTGTACCCTCCAAAAGTACCGTTTTGATCCTAATAAATATTTTACCTGCCTCGGTGCTTGAAGAATTAAAACAAAATTTAATGCGACTGATTTGCTTTTATTACTGCAGTGCTACAACCCCAATATTTATGTTCTATTATTTTCTTCTACTTTTGTTCTCTTCTTTTTCTTTGCTTCTTCTCTGCTTCCGTTTTCTTCTTCTTCTCTCAATTTCTTATTGTGCTGTCTCCAATGGTCCCCATAGTTTCCATCTCTTTCACACTACAAAAAATATGCTAATTACTGACGGACAGATAAATAGTCGTCGGTAACTATGATTTATTGACGGATTTAGCGACGGATTTAGAGCGAGAAAAATACCGACAAAAATATTTGTCGATAATAACACAACAAACATCCGACGATGGACATATCCGTTGGTAATACCACAAGGGAGATTTGGCAAGGAATTTATCCGTCGGTAAGGTGACGAGACAATTACCGACGGGTGACCGACAGATCGATCCTATTGAACCCTTTCCCCCCATCGCGAAACTCACTACTTCTTCTCCAAACGCAACACCGTTGAAATCATCGCCCCTATTCCCGCCCCTATTGTGGGCCGCTGCTGCTGCCACTGTCGTTGCCTCACCACTCCCAGTCGCCGCTGTGCCGGCCTCCTTCCAGTAGCGTTGTCGCTGGCCTCCCCCATTACAAAACGCAGTGGTGGTCCCTGCTTCCCCTCTCTGAAGGTCATTGCTCCAAGCTCATTCCATAATGGTTGAAGCTTCTGAAAGCTTTTCTTTTTTTGTGATCATTAGTATTCTCTCCACTTTCCACTTTAATCATGTTGTTATTATTGGAATGTTGTCTATTAGTTGATATTTTATTTTGTGATCATTACGAATATCGAGATTCGTTTCAAGAACATGTGAAACGAACGTTGACATTCGTTTCATGTTGTTTTTGTTTTGTTTTTTGTATTATGGATGTCAAGATCCGTTTCAGAAAAATGTGAAATAGATGTCGACATCTGTTTCATATTTCCTTTTGTTTTTTTCTATATTACAGATGTCAAGATCCGTTTCAAAAAAATGTGAAAGGATATCGACATCCGTTTCATTATTTTTTTTTGTTTTTTAATGAAATGGATATCGACATCCGTTTCACATTTTTCTGAAACAAATCTCGACATTCGTTTCGTTAATTTATTTTTTGTTTTTGCGAAACGGATTTTAAAATCCGTTTCAGAAAAATGTGAAACGGATGTCGACATCCGTTTTATGAATTTTTTTTTTGTTTTTTAATGAAACAAATGTCAACATCTGTTTCACATTTTTCTGAAATGGATCTCGACATCCGTTTCATTATTTTTTTCTTTTCTTATGGAACGGATGTCGAAATCCATTTAAGAAAATTGTGAAATGGATGTCGACATCCGTTTCATTAAAATTTATGTTTCTCATGCATTGCAGATGTCAATTTATCACTAATGACTTCGCCGACAACAACACAACAGCGTCTTTCTTGCATCATCGTCACGCCATTCCAGAACCAACACTTAGGGTTCAGCCATCACACACCATTCCAGAACCAACACCAATCATGATTTTCTTTCTCCATTCTTCCAACCATCATCACAGTGGTCCAAGCATGACCTCGCTGAAAAATGGAGGAGACGCTGTCACAATGCTTGAATGGAATCGCTTCCCTTCCACGGGGTTTCCCGTTTTCTCCTCTTCAATGTGTCAGCAATAGGCAGCTCCTAAAACAAATTTGCATGCTTAAAGTTAACCACTGCAAGAAGGAAACGAATGTCGACATTCGCAGTTCAATCTCTTTAAACGGATGTCGCCATCCGTAACGGTGCACACAGCATTTCAGTCACCACCAACTCAATCAATTTTAATTCTCTTTTTATATCCTTCTTTGTTTAATATGCTGTCTTCCTGCTCTTGGATTTCGCTCTCTTACTCTCTTTCAATTCCGCTCCTTTTCTCTTTTTTTCTTTCAGACACCAAAAAACTCCCCTTAAAACCTTATGAATGTGTATATATAACAATGTTAGCGTGCGTGCGTGAGTTTTGTGGTACTTATTTTAGCATTATTAGAGTTGGTTAGTGTGTAATGAGTTAGTTAGTTAGTTGGGTTTCCGTTGGGCGTGTGTGGCAATGTGTTGGTGAGTGTGGGTGGGTTAGGGGAATGAGTTGGTATAATGTGCATGAGTGAGTGAGTCTCGTGAGTTAGTGTAATGTGTTCTAGTGTCTGTGAGTGAGTGTAGGTTAGGGGAATGGGTGATTGCGTGAGGTTTGTGAGACAAGAGTGTGTTAGGTTAATTGTGTGGGAATGAAATTTGTTTTGTGCTTGAGAGTGAGGGTGTGTACGTGTGAGGAGTGAACATGTGTGCATGTAGTTTAGTGTGAAAGGTCAGTGTGAGAGTGAGTGAGTGTTTTGCAGTGCTGGTGTGTGAGGTTTAGTGATGTGAATGAGATGAGGGGTGCAAGTGAGGTGTGTGTGAGTGTTACACAGGTGCATATGTAGTCAAGTTCTGCAACCACGCCTGCGGCACCACCCTTGACCACAGCCGCTGCTGTCCGGTCCTTGCCGCCTTCGCCCAAACAGGCCTCGAAGTATCCGTCGCGGCGCCGCCTCCCTCCGGCGACCTCCCCATGATGCCCGACCACTCCCAGGGCGACCTCCCCATGTTATGGCATCCTTTAGACACCTAAAGTGACGAGACATTGCTTTCTACGCAAGTGTTGTGTATGGCACAACAACACCAAAACCTATCACCATGTTAAAAGAGTTCAACACCATGTGCATTTGCTCGCAGTAGTGGTTGTATCTCCGATCTACATGCAAAACCGCAACAACATTTTACAATGTCAAAAAGATGATATTAATGAATTATGGTATCGCTATTAATTGGTAGGATGCAGTACTGAAAGAATCACCCGTAACAATAAATGCATCATGTTCCATCTCATTACTCGTATCATATTCATTGTGTTGTTTGTGAAAAGCTGGGTGAACTAACCAGCATTAATTAAGGAAAGAAATGGGTACATGTATGATTTAATTAAGAATATGATATATGGAAACAAAAACACACGTGTGTGAGGGTGAGGGATATACATATACATCACTTTTTCTTACTTAATAAAAAAAGGCAATGGAGGAGTACTTGTTGTGCACAGTACGGTCAATGTGAATGAAGAATGTGCTTGGGCTTGTTTCATTTTATAGAGAAATTGAATTGGAAGAGGGATAGAAAAAATTAAAAAATACTATGAAAATACCATTAAAAGTTACCTGTTGTACATCTTCCCCATAGTGAGTTTGAAAATGGCTTCCCCACTGGCTCGGAGAGTGCGACGAAGATCACCGTCGGTGAAGGTTCCGATAAGACGGTACCAGTCATCGATCACAGGGAGGCACCCGTATACTTTACTCGTCAGTTCCACAAGTTGATCCATAATCAAATCCGATTCTCTGCAAATAGGAAGGTCGTCCTGTTTCCTCATCACATCCTTTACTCGTCCTGTTTTTTTTTTTTTGGTGTGCAGGGGTCTGGTGGTGATAAATTCAGAGAGAATTACTTTTTCACTTTTTACTATTGTCAAAGATGGAATTATATAAATTTTTGGGTACAGAAGAAATGTTTGGAGGTGTAAGGAGAAGCACCCATGTTGAAAAGTCTACTAGTTTTGATTAGGCCTAAGAGTGAACAGTCTACTTGTGAGTTGCTGCATAGGTGAAACGCTTATTTAGAAATATTTAATAAGGTTCCTTTTACTGCACCCCGTGATTCTTTTTCTTCACCTCCATATGTTTTAAACTTCTAATTTTACCCTATTTTATTTTGGAAAATGATTTTTTGACAAAAATATTTTGACAAAGTTGACAAACTTTCCTTAAATAGAATTAAAATATATTATTTTTTTATTTTTTAACTAAAATAAAGTAATAAAATAATATTTTTTTACCCAAATTAGTAGTTTGTCAAAAAGTTTGTAAGAAAAACTTTGTTAACATATCATTTTCCTTTTATTTTATGTTTCGAAATACACAATCTGAAAATATTTCTGAATGTGAAATCGAAATCGATGTGACCTCTTCATCCATCGATGGTTGTCGTGGTTGTCGTGAAACATGTTGTTGCACTTAGGTATCAAACACAGTTATATGGAGTCCTTTGAAAATTTATACTATCATACTTACTAACAAGGTCCCACAAAAGATAGATTAAAATTTCTTCTGAACGTTTAGACATGGGAGCATGCAGGATTTGAATCCATTTTCAATAAGTAAGATTGCGATTTTTTCTACATATATAGCACACTTTGTTTTTTTTTTATTACCACCGTTCTATGCATAAAAATTACACTGATAGCATAATTTGTTTAAGGTGAGAATTCGGTCTTCAAAGATCCGAATTTTGTGTGGCAAAACAATTTTTTTTCTTTTTTAATCTTAGTTGGAATTCGATTTCTAGGAACTGAATTTTGAACTGAGTAATATTTTTTTGTTTTTTGTTTTTTAGAAAATAGATGAATTAGGATTTTTGAAATTTAAAAAAGAAATAGATTTAGGTGTTATTTTTTTTATTTTTGTTTCTTCAAAAAATGGTTGAATTAGAGGTTAAAAAAAATTAAAAATAGATTGAGTATTGTGTATTCAGTTTTATTTTAGATGTTATTTGGAAGAATAAAAAAATAAATGTAATTTTATTTTCTTTTTGAATATGTTGACTTAAAAATAGATATAGTCTTGTGTATTAAGTTATTTTAGGTATAATTTGGAAATATAAAAGTATATCTTTTTTTTCTGAATTTGTTGAGTATTATTTTTTATAATAATAATTTTGGAAAAATAATTTTTGAATTATAATAGAGGTAACAAAGTAAAAATAATTAATGTATAATGTATGAGTTGGTGTTATACTATTCATTTTTTCATGTTTATTGAATATTTAAAGTAAAAAAAGTAAGTGAAAGTAAGAAATGAAATGAAATGTGTGTATACTATTTGCAAAGTTATGGTGCATTCTCTAGTCGACAAATGAAATGTGTTTGTTTCAGGCCTCCACCTTTCTACCAAGGTAGTCACTAAACCATGATCAACCTTTAGATGTCTCAATTTAGTGATACCGCCAAACCCTGCATCCTGTATTACAAGAACAATAATTGGATGTGGTTCAGGCATGGAGTGACAGTAAGATGACACAATACTCCCTTCCGCTTCCTAAACAACCAAGTAACATATGTCATTATATAAAAACTTAGGTGCGTTAATAATAAATAAAGTTCACATACCCGAGAAGCAATGTATGCAGCCTTGTGGTCTTGTTGTCTCCATTGGAACATTTTGTTTAACTCTTTCAAGCTTTGTGTCCGTTGCAACAATTGAAAACAACAACATTACACCTTTATAGACAATGCAAGACTTAACCAGGAAAATGTTGGATTACTAAAACAAATGTCATCCCTTAGATTGAGGTTGGTGCATTGTCATGTTATGGGTGATTAATGTGAATTTCACAACCTGCAATTTGGGTAGTAATTCATGTGCAAACACATTTACAAACTTCATCTTACATGTAATAATAAATAAAATTATTTGCACAACATGATGGTGACGAAATCTTGTATAATGGTGACTAAACCGTGCAGACACCTTTTCAGAAGTCAAACCCAAACAACAAATATTTATTGTATACATTAAACTCAATTTCATGCAAAAAAACCTATGGCATAAGTTTCGTATACAAAAAATTTATTCACATGTAGATAAATTGACCAGAAAACAGGTACTTAGTAGTAAAAAAAACTAAAAAAATGAAGTCAAGATCATGACTTTATGGATTTTATCTGTGGTCTTAATGATGTGATAAAAATATTATTTCAACTCAATATTGTAGTATTTCATGCAATTAAACCAATGACATAAGTTTCAGATACAAAAAAAAAATTCATGTGTAGATAAATTGACCAGAAAATAGGTACTTATTAGTAAAAAAGGCTGAAAAATGAAGTCAAGATCATGACTTTATAGATTTTATATGTGGTCTTAATGATGTGATAAAAATATTATTTCAACTTAATTCTATAATATTTCAAGCAATTAAACCAATGACATAAGTTTCAGATACAAAAAAAAAAAAATTGTTCATTTGTAGATAAATTGACCAGAAAACAAGTACTTCGTAGTAAAAAAGGCTGAAAACTAAAGTCAAGATCATGACTTTATGGATTTTATTTTTGGTCTTAATGATGTGATAAAAATATCATTTCAACTTAATTTTATAGTATTCATGCAATTAAACTAATGACATAAGTTTCGAATACAAAAATAAAACTATTCATGTGTAGATAAATTTACCAGAAAAGAAGTACTCACTAGTAAAAAATGTTGAAAAATAAAGTCAAGATCATGAGTTTATGGATTTTATTTGTCGTCTTAATGATGTGATAAAAATAATACTTAAACTTAATTCTATAGTATTTCATGTAATAAAAACAATGTCATAAGTTTCGGAGACTAAAAAAACATTAGTGTGTAGATAACGTGACCAAAAAATAGGTACTTAGTACATAAAGAAAAGTTCAATTTAACACAAATACTTTGTTACATTGCACACACTGAACTCATTCATAGAAATTGACTACTAATCATAAAAATTAGTAAACAACTGATTGAAACTTCCCTAAACACATAAACAACTAACCATTAGTCATCGACATTATTGGCTGCAACTGAGTTTGTTGCATCCAAATATGTCACCTTTAAGAGGATGTAGGGTTATTGAAAGCTTCATTGCAAGATCATGTGGAAGTGGAAGGAAGAAGGCAACCATGTCACGAACATCGCCATCCGTAACGAGCTTAATTGTTTCATATTAGTCCCAACTATTGACATGGGAAGCCTTGATGGTGTGTTTCTTGAAGATTTGATGAAGCTTTGTTCAAGTAACTTGAAGCCATTGCTTTGGAATCATTCCTACATTGATGAAGTTATGGAGATTTGATGTTGCTCGAGTTAATCAAGCCTTATATGCATGCCCTCCATATGGATCAATCATTAGGAAAACAAGCTTGAAGATTGTAATTCACTTTGTAGACCATTTATGTAGACCATTTAACATTTATTAGATGTATAGGGTCTCTATTGTGTCTTTTAATCTGTTGAAATATTTTTCAACAGGTTAAAAAATGTCTTTTAATTTGTTGAATAGATTTTTAAGAAATTAAAAGGTTAGCTGCAGTAGTAAGTTGTGACTTATTCAATCATTTGATTTATTTTTTAATCAACTAATTTCACTTAAGTTAAGTGAAATCAATCGATTGATTTGAAAATCAACTTGTTGAATTTCATAACAGTTTGACTATAAGAGCTGTATTTTTCGAAAGAGAGGTAAGAAGACCATTTTTTAGCGTGAAATTGTTTTGAAAACCTAGAAATTCTCTCTCTTTCGTGATCATACAGATTGCAGCTGGTGAAGGTTGATCTTAGATAAATTCTTGGAGCATTTTGCTTTGTTTTAAAGCTTGGAGAAGGTGTTCGTGGTAAGCAAGGTTGTGCTACCACTGAGTTTTGATCTTTCTTAAGCTTTGTGTGTGTGCCTGGTGGTTTTCTAGGTCTACAACAGGTGTCTTGTTGTGCTGTTCTGATTCTTGTGTAATTCAAGAGTCTTTTGTGTGTGATTTTTTCTTATTTTGGAAGTGTAAAGGTGGAAACTTTGTAAATCTTTTGAAATAGTGCAAAGTCAGGCTCAAGTTTCCATGACAAATTGGATGTAGCTCAGGTTTGAGTGATCCAGTATAAAAATTTTGTGCATCAATATTTTCTCCAACCCTTCTCTCTTGCATTGTCATTTAAAGTTTAAAGAATTTTTATTTAAACCATTTTTTTGATATTCTTAAGTTTGTCATTGGTACCATTGAGCATGCTTGTATAACTCATTGGAACCTTTCTTGATTGATCTTTTACATTGTTCTTGCTTTAAATCACAAATCTGCATTTCTGTATTTTTCCCAGTATTTCAGTCGATTGTTTTTCTGATTCAATCGATTGATTATACAAATACCGAATCTGTTTAGTAAAATCAATCGACTAACTTTGTTTTTGATCGATTGAAAGTGTATTGTCTAGAGGTGTTTGCATCCAAACTTGGTGATCAAATTGATTCAATGTAAAACAGTTTTAAACCTTCAAAAGACATCCTATTTTTTAACTAGCCAATTCATCCCCCTCTTGGCATTTCAAAACTTACAATTGGTATCAGAGCTAGGTACTTGAAATTTTCTCAAGTAAGATCCTAAACCTATTTTTGAACTATTTAAAATGGCTGAAAACAAGCTCCCCTTTGCTGAAGGTGCCTCCATTCATAGACGCCCTATGTTTAGTGGCATTACTTACCAATTTTGGAAAATTAGGATGAAAATCTTTATTAAATCAATAGATCAAGGGATATGGGATGCAATCATAAATGGACCATATACTCCTAAGCATACTGTTGGAAATGTCCAGGTTGATAAGCCTTGGACTCAATGGACAGAGGAAGAGAGGAGAAGAGCTCAATATGATTGCAAGGCTAAGAATATTCTCACGTCATCTCTAAACATGGATGAGTTTTTTGGGTTTCCCAATGCAAGAGTGCTAAGGAAATGTGGGAAGTTCTTGAAGTGACTCATGAAGGAACCAATGACGTGAAGAGAGCAAAGAAGCATGCCTTGATTCAAGAGTATAAGTTATTCAAGATGCAACAATGAGAGTCTATAACGGATGTACAAAAAGAGATTCACTCACATAGTCAACCACCTCATAGGTTTGGGTAAGGAATTTGACAAAGAGGAGTTAAACATCAAGGTGTTGAAGTGTCTTGATAGATCTTGGCAACCAAAGGTCACAACTATTTCAGAAACAAGAGACTTATCCATATTGACAAGTTAGAGTCAAGTGAGAAAAAGGTAAGAAACATAGCCTTGAAGACTACCACCAAGAAGAATGATGAACCCGAGGATGAGGTGGCTGAATTAAGTGATAGTGAGAACTTGAATCTTCTTTTCAAAAGGTTTAGTAAGTTTCTCAAAAGAAGAGGTAACAAAGGTAACCAAAGGAGGTACAATTCTAAACAAGTTGATTTAAATAATACTTCTAGTTTTACTTGTTACAATTGTGAAAAACAAGGACATATCAAAATTGAATATCCAAACCTTAACAAGGATATAAGTGCACATAAGAGAAAGGAAAGCAAGCCCAAGGAAAGACGTGCTTACATTGCTTGGGGAGATAATGATTATTCAACAAGTAGCTCATCATAAGAAGGAAGTGAGGAAGCCAACTTGTGCATCATGGCTGGATATGAGTCATCCTCATCAAGTCAAGTAGGCTCTATAGACAAGAATGACTATAATCAATTGTTGCATGACTTTGAAGAGTTGCATGGTGAAGCAAAAAAAATTTTCGTCATAAACAATCGATTGAAAGGATTAAATAGTTGGCTGGAAAATAGAGTTAATCAATTGGAAATAGAAATAGTTGATTTAAAAGTTGATTTTCAACATCTTGACATGATTTATAATAATTCAACCAGTTGCAAACACCAGTTGATTGCAAAACCTTGTGAAAACTGCACCCTTTTGGATAACAAAGTCAAATATCTTATAAAAACATGTGCAAGGTTCACAAGAGGAAAAAACAAACTTGGAAGCTATTCTTGGCTCTCAAAATTTTGTTTTTGGAAAGGCTGGAATAATTTATAACTTTTTTAATGAAAAGAAAGTCAAGAAGTTTGCTAATTTATTTTCCAAGAATGCATAAAGTGATATTTCTTTAACAACATGCAATTATTGTATGAGAAATGGGCATATTTCTAAAAGTTGCAAAGCTAGACAATATGATGTACCTAAAGGCTTTATGAAATGGATCTTAAAAGGATCAAGAAAGGCTTTACCATGTTGGATCCAACCTATCAAAGGGTACCATGTAATGTATATTTGTTTTGCAGGTTATCAAAAGTGAAAAGAAAGACTTGTGGTACCTTGACCTACTTAGTGATAAAGGTTTTAAAGTTGTGTTTGAACCAAACCATTGCCTTATCTATGATGCATATGGTAGTATTGTATTGATAGGAAAAAGAGTCAACAATATACTTGTTTGATCTGCATCATGCATCATATAGAATACATTGTTTGCTTACAAAAGAAGTGTTTTTCTAGGTTATGCTTTACAAAGTCATGCATGTAGAGTTTATAACAAGATACTAATGACTGTTGAAGAGTCCATGCATGTTGTATTTGATGAAACTAACCCAAAATTGCAAGATCAAGTGTAAAAGAATGCAGATGAAGAAGATCTACTACAGGAATATATTTTTGCTGCAAAAAAGTCCTCTACTGTAGGAAATCAATCGGCTGAAAAGGAAAAACAACCGACTGAAAAAGCTGCAGACAACAACTTATCTAAGGATTGGATTAAACCTAGAGGATTATCAAAGGACAACATTATAGGTGATATCAAATAGGGAGTATCCACTAGACGCAGACCTCTATTTTGTGAACATGTTGCTTTTGTATCTCAAATTGAACCTAAAAATGTGAATGATAGTAATTGGATTGTTGTTATGCAAAATGAACTCAATCAATTCACAAGAAATGATGTATGGTTTCTAGTTCCTAAAATTGATGATATGAATATAATTAGAACTAAATGGGTTTTTAGAAACAAAATGGAGGAAGATGGTAATATAGTAAGAAACAAAGCTAGACTAGTTGCTAAAGGGTATAATCAAGAAGAAGGCATTGATTTTGATGAAACATATGCACTTGTAGCTAGGCTAGAAGTTGTGAGATTACTCTTAGCATATGCTTGCATGTGTAACCTTCAATTGCATCAAGTGGATGTGAAAAGTGCATTCTTGAATGGTTTTCTCAATGAAGAAGTGTTTGTATCACAACCTCATGGCTTTGAGGATCATCTCTATCCTAACCATGTTTTCAAATTGAAAAAGGCCTTGTATGGTTTGAAACAAGCACCGCGATAGTGATATGAAAGGCTAAGTAACTTTATTTTATCAAAAGGTTATGCTAGAGGTGTAGTAGATAAAACACTCTTCATTAGAACACATGAAAGTGATGTTATACTTGTTCAAATGTATGTTGATGATATCATCTTTGGTTCAAATAACAACATCTTGTGTGAAGAATTTGTTGCAGCTATGCAAGGAGAATTTGACATGTCCATGATGGGTGAACTTACCTACTTTCTAGGGCTGCAAGTCAAGCAACTCAAGCATAGAGCATTTTTAAGCCCATCAAAATAATGATTTAACTTGTTGAAAAAGTTCAAAATGGAGGATTGTAAGGAAGTTGTCACTCCAATTGCTACAAATTGCCTTATGGATGCAGATGATGCTGGTCAACTAGTGGATTCAACCAAATATAGAGGGTTGATTAGGTCTTTGCTCTATCTTACAACAAGTAGGCCAGGTATACAGTTTGGTGTATGCGTATGTGCTAGGTTCCATGCAAATCCAAAGGAGTCGCACCTAAAAGTTGCAAAAAGGATTCTAAAGTACCTAAAAGGAACAACCAATGTTGGTTCAAGGTATCCATGTGATTGTAACATAACTCTTAGTGGTTTTTTAGATTTTGATTATGCAGGGTGCAATTGGATAGGAAAAACACAAGTGGCATTTGCCATTTACTTGGCTCAAGTTTAATCTCATGGAATAGCAAAAAGCAAGCTTGTGTGGCACTCTCCGCTACTGAAGTAGAATATATAGTTGTTGGACATGGTTATGCATAAGTCATATGGTTGAAGCATAAACTTTTGGACTATAGTGTAAAGCTAAGTAAGGTACCCTTGTATTGTGATAATACTAGTGCCATCAACTTAACCAAGAATCCAATACAACATTCTAAAACCAAGCATATAGTGATTAGACATCATTTTATTCGACATCATGTTCAAAAGGGAGATTGTGAAATTTAATTTGTTAAAACTGAAAATCAATTGGCTAATTTGTTTACAAAACCATTGGCTAATTTGTTTACAAAACCATTGGCTAAAAATAGGTTTAACAAGTTAAGAACTGAACTAGGCATATTAGAAATGAAGAATGTGGTCTAATGTGTTTTTGGCATGTTAATCTTATGTATTCATGCATTGATTTCATTAAAATCAGTTAATGTGTGTATAAACTGAAAATTATCATATTTAGTCTGTTGATTTTTCATTTTAGTCAATTGATTTCACTTAAATCTGCCTCTGTTTGCAAAATGTTGGTTTGTCATATCTTTAAGTCTATTGATTCTATAAATTTGTGTGTTGATTTCACTTAAGTTGCCACTGTATGCTAAAAATATGATTTGTTATGAATTTCAATCTATTGTTTTCACAATTTCATGTATTAATTTCATTAAAATTGAATATGGAAGTATAAAGTTAAATTTTACGATTTTCAATCGATTGATTTCAAAAATTAGTTTGTTGATTTCGCTTAACCAAATTTTGTTCAATCTTCTATAAACTGGTGTTGTTTAGTCGACTGAATTATAAAATCAACTTGTTGATATTACTTAAACTGCAAATTTTCTAACGAATTTAATTGCAAAGCTGACCCAATCAAAGAAAGCATCTTTTGTTAGGTACTATTTGCCCCTAATAGTTATTTCATCAACCATGTCTTGCTTTTTCTGATTTGTTTGACCAAAAAACATGTGTAGTATGTAATTCCAATGTGCATGGAGTTCACATGATTTGATTTGATTGATTCACTCATAAAAACTCATTGGAAACATCATGAATATGTGAGATACTTTAATCAGCTGCATTAATCTGGCTTGGGTAACCTAAAATAAATTAATGGATTAAATCTACACCATTTAATCGACTGTTTCTTCAATTATAAATACTGCACTTGAATTCTAGTATTTGCATCATACATATCTTAGAAATGACCACATCCACACTCATTATTCCTCGTTGTCAACAAAGAGTCACCCAATCTAATGAAGAACATTTCACTCCTCTTACTCCAAGGTCTCCAAATCAAGAACATCATGGGACAATTGAGGCATGGTTCGAAGATCATGAGGACAACCTCCAAGTGTTCCTCATTGAGATGACCAGGAAGCAAATCAACATTCCTAAGGTGTTGAGGTTTTTGTGGCTGAGGACTGAAGGCTTTGAGAGCTTATTCTAACAACTTAAGCATCAAAGGTTGAAGACATTCCTTGAATTTTCAGCGAAAATATATCATGACTTGGTGAAGGTGTTTTTCACCAACTTGGAGTTCAAAAATGATGTGCTGTTGTCAAATATCAAGGGTGTCCGCATGGAGATCAACAAGAAAGCTTGGAAAGATGTGGTTGGACTCAAATCAAGGGGTGTGCAAGTGAGGAAAGGTGAAATTGGGGATGTCCTCTCTACATTGACTGAGGGAGATTTGATCCTCATGTATTGTACTCAATATAATGTCCAAGTGGATCAGATCTATCTGATTCGTGATCACATACTCAAAGCCAAGAGACTCACAGATTTCAAGCTGCCATATGTGGTTTTGATGTCCAAATTCATATAGTACATTGGAATTGATGTAGAGGATGTGATAAAAGAGTCAATTGGACTATTGAACCAAACCTCCAACCAAAATCTGCACAAAATGGACTTTCGCAAGGTGGGAAATGGGTGGACAAATGTTGGTGCTGCAGTTGGGGTGCACATGATCATGAAGCTAGCCCAAGTGGAGCAAATCACGAGGAAGAACCTACTGTTGGACCCAAGGACATAATTCCCTACAACCCTCTAGAGGACAGAGGACCTGTGTACCTACAATTTGAGAGGATGGTGTTGAATCAATTGCATGAACTCAATGTGTTTCAACATGCACTTCACAACTATTACAATGAGATATTCAATGCATTGGACTACCAAATCCATGATATCCATGATCTGCTGACTTCATTCCAGACCAGAAATGATTCTCAAGATGACTGAGTGTGTTGCCTTTTAGGATCATGCATTGCATCCATGTGATTGTGATTTTTCAATTTGAGTTCTGTCTATTTTAGTCAGTTGTTTTTATTTCAATCGATTGAATGTATCAACTTTATGCCTGTTTTCTCTATTTTCAGTTCCTGTTGGTTGTATCATGTTCCATTATTAATGAAATGTTGTTCTTTGTTTGTTCTCTTAGTGCATTACTTCTATTTGATGAATCCAAAGGAGGAGAAAAATTGAAATTAATCAAATTGGACAAAATTGGAAGCATTAAAAGTGGAATTAATAAACAAATTTAAAATTGAACCCATATTAGTAATAGGGGCAGCATGTGCATCTGTGTGTGCTTGTTTTCTTGTGTGTATTGCTCTTGAACACGATTTTCAAGTTCACAAGTTCAAGCTTAGGTGACACTTTATGAACTCCATGGTATCCAACCAATGGAAGCACTTTGCAATGGAAGATAGAGGTTGGCTTTATCAAGTAAAGGGGAGAATGTTGACATTCGAAGCCTGGATGGTGTGTTTCTTGAAGATTTGATGAAGCTTTGTTGAAGTAACTTGAAGTCATTGCTTTGGAATCATTCCTACATTGATGAAGTTATGTGTAAGACCCAGTATATTCATATAAATAATAACTAATAAAGTACAAGTAATTGTGGGTTGAGAATAACCTAAGAGAATTTCTTGACAAGTCTTATATAAGAAATAGTTCTAGCTCAAGTGGTTGAGAGTACTTAGTTCTATTGAGAGGACTTGGGTTCGAGTCTTGATGTGCCATTAGTGTGATATTTTAATTGTGTTTTATTTTACCAATATATTATGAGTGCAGAAGCATGGTTTAAGCTTGTATGTATGTGTGAATTAACATGAATCATGTGATAGTTTGTTGTTGTGCATGTGTTTGATGGGTAGGAAGGATGTGGGTTTGAATCTTGGCTAGAATGAATATTATCTTTATGTTTTACTATTTTGCCAAGTGTTTAAATGATCTAGAAACTGTAGAAATTCTCTGGAAATCAGAAAGGTAGCAGTTTAGGTGTAGTAATGGCTATTAAACTCTAAATTTAAATTAATTTCGTTTTTTATAATTTTTTTATTTATTTTGGGCTGAATTGGTGAGAGGGAGAGGAGTGAGTGAAAAAACAAAGAGTCATAATGTGTGGCAAGTGAGCTCTGAGAAATTGCAATCCAGAGAGGGAATTAGAGTGGAGGCAAGGAGGGGAGCTTTGGGAAACAAGGAAGAATTCATTTGGAATTGTTTGAAGCTAAAACACCAGGTAAGGGGAGATGCACCTAATTGATTAATGGGTGAATAATGCATGTTTTGGTTGTATGTTGAATGCACGAGCCTTTTTTGCTTTCGTTTTTGATGTGAAAATCATGAGGTTCACGTATAACTGTGTGTTATCGGGTTCGCGTGATTAAACTGAATGAAATCTGAAAGCATGATTGGGGTCTTTATGTGTAATTGGGGGATTGGGTTGAATTAGTGGTGCAGCCTGGTTCTTTCCGCATAAATTGAGGCGGTGTTAAAAAAGAAGTATTTGTGATCTATTTCATTTTGTATGTTCTTAACTATTTCATTTTGTATGTTCTTAAATTTTCGTTGGTGGCACTGCAAGGCTAGAATTAAATAAGTAGATTCTTTTCTTTAGTAGGTTTAAGACAATGGTTATTTTGATGGGACATTTTCACCTAACCCTTAGTACTCTCTCCAATTTTACGTGTGGTGACTTATGACTTGCAAGCCTTTTGGTTTCAAATAAAGTAACCAAGCAAAACCACTTTAGTACACCAAATTGGGGTCAACGAATTTTGTCATTGAAATTGTCAGTAAGTATGGGTTCCTTTTGTGACCATGAATCCAAGTTCTTTCTTTTATTCTGGTCGCGGGTCCCATTAGTGTTTAAGATGCATTAAAGTAGTATTATATTGTCCTTGATATGTGTGTGGTTTATACCTTTTATAATGCATATACAATGGTACATATTGTTTACGTGATGGATGGATTACGTGATTTCAAAATGGAAGTCATGGTTCACTTTGATTAAAAATGGTATATTATAAGTATTATTATTATAAGAATAATATGATTGAGTGGTAAATGATTGAGTGCAGGAGAGTAGTTTTCTGTGTGGACAAAATAGATTATAGAATAGTTCTATTTTGGTTGTTGTTTGGTTTATTGCATGGTACTAAATTATTATTTTTATTTTATGACCATTGGAAGAATTGATTTTGCTTAGATGAATTGCAGCTTGAAAAGGAAGTTCCTTGTTTTGTTTTCGCTGCATTATTTTGATATGAGATAGTAGAAAAAAATGCTTTCAAAGTGTTGATGTTAGTTAATTATTATTTTTTTGGTTATTTTGATATTTAAGGTGTTTGAGTCCTTTAATTAATATGAAATCAGTGATGAGTAATTTTTGAAATCGTGACAGTAATATAGTTAGATTGGATAAGTAAAACAAAATTAAAGTTATATTAAAGTTTACGTGTAATATAATTTGTATAAAGTTAAATATATCATAGTGTACAAGAGTTAAAAGTTGGATGATCTAGTAGAGTAAAAATGTTTTTGGGTGTCTTAAGTTTTGGTTTACGGGTAGTGGATTCTTCTTCCAAGGTGCAGTAAATGTTTTTTTTATATATTATTTTATAATTGTATAATGTTGATAAAATATTATATGAATATAAAGGTTAAAAGGTTAATTTATTATTTTAGTGGTTGCAATTATAAATTAATTTATTACATGCATTTTTACTTTAATGGGGTATTTAAATATAGACAATATAATATATAATTTTAAATTATTGTATTATTTTAAGATAATATAATAATATTAGGTGATTATGGTATTGTGGGCTAAGCAGTTGCAGCCCAATTTTTGTCTGGCAGCGCTTAGGCAGCGTCAGGCGATAGTGTAGGGGTAGGGGTCCATTGTAAATGGATTTGCATGGATGGGCTTGATGGCTTGGTCAGGGACATGCTGGATTAGTTACGAGCGGGGAGGTTCGTAACAGAGATTTGAGATGCGTGATTGATGCGGGCGGGGAGGTCCGTATCTGTTTTACTCTTGTGTGGGGATACGAGCGTGGAGGTTCATAGTAGGTGTTCACGCATGTTGGACTACGAGCGGGCAGGTTCGTAGAGTTGGACTACGGGCGGGGAGGTCCGTAGAGTTGGACCACGAGCGGGTAGGTTCGTGGAAGCATGATAATCCCTAAGGACCAAGGTTGTGAATGGATCTTTCTCATATAGGTTATGAGATTGGGGTGTAATGTTATAAAGAAGTCAATAAACTAAAAATTGGCTAAGATAGATTGGGTGAGGCTTAATGTTTATTATTTTATTGTTTGTATTATTTTTCTTTCTCAGCTCACCCTTTATGTTTGTGTGTTTGTGTTTGGCGATGATCACGTGACTTGTCACGTGGGAGCATATGTGAATCCAGGTGAGAACGTCGATGCATAGTGACAGAGCGGGGCAGATGATGGGGGATTTTTCTCTATGTTTTATTTTCATGCATTTTGTAATAAATTTTATCATGCTTTTTCTCTATTATGAACATGTCATAAAGATGGAGTAGTGTGATTGAACTACAGCGAGATAAGTTTTAAATTTTCCCGCGCTTGGGAACTTTATATAATGTCTTAATTCCAAAAGAAATTTTATGATATATGTTTTATCTAGTAATATCCATCTAGGGTGTTACATTATGGAGATTTGATGTTGCTTGAGTTGATCAAGCTTTATATGCATGCCTTCCATATGGATCAATCATTAGCAAAACAAGCTTGAAGATTGTAATTCAATTTGTAGACCATTTAGCATTTATTAGATGTATAGGGTCTTTATTATGTCTTTTAATCTAGTGAAATATTTTTCAACAGGTTAAAAAGTGTCTTTTAATTTGTTGAATGGATCTTTAACAGATTAAAAGGTTAGCTACAATAGTCTTAAACTATGACTTATTCAATCAGTTGATTTATTTTTTAATCTACTGATTTCACTTAAATTAAGTGAAATCAACCGATTGATTTAAAAATCAATCTGTTTTGCAAACCTGGTAATTCTCTATCTTTCGTGATCATACAGATTACAGCTAGTGAAGGTTGATCTTGGATAAATTTTTAGAGCATTTTGCTTTGTTTTGAAGCTTGGAGAAGGTGTTCGTGGTAGGCAGGGTTGTGCTACCACTAAGGTTTGATCTTTCTCAAGCTTTGTGTGTATGTGCCTGGTGATTCTTGTGTGATTCAAGAGTCTTTTGTGTGTGATTTTGTCTTATTTTGGAAGTGTAAAGGTGAAAACTTTGTAAATCTTTTGATATAGTGCAAAGTCAAGCTCAGGTTACCTTGACAAACTGGATATAGCTCAGGTTTTAATGAACTAGTATAAAAGTCTTGTGCATCAATCTTTTCTCTAACCCTTCTCTCTTACGTTGTCATTTAAAGTTTAAAGAATTTGGATTTAAACCATCTTTTGATATTCTTGAGTGTTTTGGTGGCATCTACAACATTGAGCATGTTTGTATAACTCATTGGAACTTGTCATGATTGATATTTTACATTGTTGTTTCTTTGAATCACAAATCTACATTTTTGTATTTTTCCTAGTATTTCAGTCGACTGTTTTTCTGATTCAATCGATTGATTATACCAGTATAGAGTTTGTTTAGTATAATTAATCGACTAACTCTGTTTTTGATTGGTTGAAAGTGTATTGTCCAGAGGTGTTTGCATCCAAACTTAGTGATCAAATTGATTCAATTTAAAACAATTTTAAACCTTCAAAAGACATCCTATTTTTAACTAGTCAATTCAACCCCCTCCCCCCTCTTTTGGGCATTTCAACCATTTCAAAACTTATATCAGCATCCAAACACAAGCTTGTGAAACCATACATCTTTTATCCTTATTCCTTGATTGTAGCAACGATCGCTTGCAATTTCTTCCTTCAACATTTGTAAAATTCATAGTAGTCGACACATAAAAAGCCCAATTTATGTGACCTTTGTAGTTAACAGCAAAAGGAAAATTATTGTGAATGTTATTTTCGTGATGGATCACCATCCTTGTTTTGCTAATAGCCACTGATGGTTATGAATTGAAACGAAATAATAATTTCAAAGCGGCTTGGTTTCTCCGTAGTCGAAACACAAATTCTTTACCTCTACATTATAGTGGGTGCATGTGGTAAAGTAAAATAAAGCCTAATTGGCATTCATCGTGTAGTGTGTATATCAATTGTGGCTGTATACAATTACAACTTTATTTTGAACGAAACAATTGAAGTTGGTGTCACGTGATGACAATGACAAAGTCTCCTACTCATAAGTAGTGGTGCCTTTAATTTTAACATGACATATCACATGCCACATAATTAAAGCTGACATAATGATAATGACTAAAGCACATACTACTTTGAAAAAAGTATGGATTCTTCTGCAAAGTGGATCTAAATCTTGTGCGTTAAATTATTCTACTTTGAATCTCAACCTTTAACCTAAACAAACAAAAATTGTCATTCATGTATCCCACGCTGAGGGCTATAAATAATGTGCTTCATCAATTTCTTCATCAATCTAATCAAGTTAGTGCCATATGACTCCTACCCCAAATGACATCTACAACATTCATTGTGTTAGTGTACTTCAATGGCAGCATATCTATGTTGAAGATTACTATTCTAATAAATATATTAGCTCCAACACGGCATGGGTGACCATAACAATTACTATGACTATGTCCCAACTTAAGCAGGCAATCCTCAACCACTTCAACGGTTCAATGTTACACGAATACGAAGTAGACTTATGTTACAAGTTATCAATCTTCATATATGGAGATATTACACATTACCGATCTTGTATGATGTGTGGAGATGACGACGTTAAGTCCATTTTTTATTAGGGAACGACAAAAGAATGCCATCTTCCAGTTGAGATAATGGCCTTTTTTACATCAAGGCATCGAAACGCAACCCATGACGAAGTTTATTTTTATTTTTCTAATAACTTCAACATGTTCCTCAACGTAGATTGAGGTTTATATTTTCTTCTTTAAAGTATGTATTTTTATTTATGAACTTCTGCTTCATCAGATGTGTATGCATGTTTTAATTTCAATGCATTTTAACTTACATGATGGGGCTGGTGAAATGCTAATATGATATAATGGTTTTCTACTAACTCATGTGACGTCAAACATCGCTTCATGCTGATTTCAAGACACAAAATGTAAGACCTAAGAAATTTAAGTAATTAAATAAATAATTATTTGACAAATACGGGTAGTGAGAGCCTTTATGACATTTAATGCTGGTTTTTATGACGTGTAATAGTACTAGCTCACATGGTTGAGAGTACTTGGTTATTATGAGGGGACTTGTGTTCGAGTCTTGTGTATGTCAATTGTGTGTTATTTTAATTGTTTATTATTTTGATAATATGTTTGGTCATGATGCGTGGTAATATAATCTTATATGTATAGGAATTATCACGAAACATGAATTGGTTGATTTTTTCTGCATTGACTTGACAATTGGGTGATGGTGTGTTTGAACCTCTTTGCTTGTGCAAAAATAAAGTCTTTTTTGCCAAAATTCTTTTTGGCATGACGGTGAAGGAGCAGAAACCCTAGAAGGACAGATGGAAGGGTTGGAAAAACCATCTAGTAATGGTTTTGAATAGCAATTAGAACCATTTTTAATGCAATCCCGTTTTCTAGTCATTAAACCTAATTAAAGTGTAGTTAAGATCAATTTTGTGGGAGGATAGTGGGTTTTTGAGACTACCATATTGTGAGGGTTGTTGAGAGGGCATTCCAGACACCAATTAGAGGAAGTATTGAGGATTAGGAGCAAATTTTGAGAGGAGACCAAGGCTAGAGTAAGTGTGGGGCAAGAAAGACTCTAGAAATTTCAATTGGAGCAAGGAGTACCTGATTAGGGGAGCTGAAATTTTGGCTTTAATGTATATATATGTAATTGCGTGATGAATATATGCATGAGTGCCTTTGTCCTTCTTCCACTTACGTTGTTTTTACATTTTTGGGTTTCTGCCCAGAAACCACTTGACAACAATGAAGGTACGCCAGGTAACACATGCCGTTTGAACTAAGTTTCTAGGTTCTGCCCAAAAACTGCCTGGCGGAAATGAAGGCCCGCCAGGCGATATGAACTGGATTGGTTCATTTTCTACGACTTTGTGGTTTCTATTTGAACGTACACATTTTGTTTTGGGTAGTTTTATGCAAGATAGATGAACCTTTGTTAAATTCTACATGTTTGAGTGCCTTTAAATTGATCAAAGTAGATGGAAATATGTTGTTTATCGTATTTTACGCGCAGTAGGAACCTCTAAGCGGTGGTTTCCTATTGCCAGGAACCAAGTCTCTAGTTTTGTTTCACTAGGAGGCATGATCTAGTCTTTGGGCGACTACAATTTTCTACTTTGCATAGTTTCATAAAACTACGTTTTCTGGTTTGTTAACCGTTTGATTTAGCTAAAATTTTGATAGGTGATCCATAACATATAGTTCTTTACTTTAAATGGTGGAGATTTGAATTGAAGGTCTGTAGCTAGAGATATGTGTTACTCATGCTTGTTGGTTTGATTTCCCTAAGAGTATGATTAATATTGGATGCTTAAATGTTAGTATGGCTTTGATTGGTGAATGCATATGTGTGTGTGTGTGTGTGTGTGTTTGTGTGTGTGTGTGTGTGTGATTGATGAGTATTTTTCTTTTTGTAGTACTTGCAAAGTGGGGGCTAATGCTACAAACCAGACAAGCCACAAAGTGTGGCCATGAGGAACTCCGACAACGAGGAGGACGTACAGAGAAAATGTTTCACATGGCTTCCGGAATATAAAATTCAGAATTTACTTTGACTTTCGCATTTTATTATCTAGAAGTTTCTTGGAAGATAACTTTTACTTCCTAACTGTGTAATCCAGAAAGGATAAAGTTGGAATCTTCATAATTATGGAGGTGTAAGAAGAAAAGTAAGGATGTAAAGTACTGGAGAATCACTCACTCAAGGCCTTTGAATAAGATTTTATCTTTCGTTAGCTTATCATAGTTTGGTAATATGGTAATGATATTTTAATCTAACAACCACTCTGATTACCTTTGAATTATGTATCTTGATTTTCTTTTAGTGAAGTAACGTGATGATCTAAGAATGATTAGAGTAGTGAGTTAAAAGTGAGCAAAATATCATTATCATATTTACATGTGCTTATTTTAATTTTTTATATATTTTAAATACTGAAATCTTATACAATTACATTTTATTTTAGTTTTTAACGTAATAGAATTATGATCTTACCATATTGTTAATATTGTTAAATTGTTATAACAATTTTAGTCATACCGTTTGAATCAAAATCAAATAATTAAACCTTCAAATAGTGAATCGGTTCACTCAATCGTTTAGTTGTAAAAGGGTCGGTTCTTGGATATATGATAAGACGTGAATTTCATAATATGTTATTAACACAACCGAAAACAAAATATGTCAAACATGCTTTTATAGAATTATTATTTAATGCTACACCGAATACAAAGTTATATAAATCAATGGTGAATATATATTTAAAGTTTTCAATAACTCAGTGCATGTTTTCAAAAATATTAATTTTAAATTGCAAGTTGTCTCTTATGCTTCTACTAATTCTAATAATATTTTTAGGTTATGGTGTCTTACTAGTAAGAATCTTAACTATAGTAATCTTAAAAATATTTCACAATATATTTCAATAAATATTTTTGTGTTTGGTATTGTTCTTAATGTTGTTGGTGTTTATGGATCTAACTAGGGGACTTCAATGTTGTTTTAGGCTATGACGAAGCTTGCGGAAGAACTACGCCTAACCTGTTTGTTTTGATTTGTATAGATGGATTAATTTCAATAATTTGTAGAGTTATTAATTTGGTAAAATATATGAAAACAAAATCACAAATCATCTTGTCTCCTTGATAAAATATTTGAATGTCTTAAATGAATTTTTCACTACAAGAAATTTGCTGATTTGTGAGGTAAAATATTGCTCACTGATTTGTCGCTAATTAGTGAAGAATTAGCGACAAACTAATATTGTAACTAAGTTGTAGTTAATCAATGAGAGATTAGACAGAACATAATATGGTAGCTAAGTTGTAACTAATTAGTTAGCGAATAAACACAACATAATGATAGCTAAGTTGCAGCTAATTAGTTAAGGATTATTAATTAATTTATATTGTTACATATTATTATATATATTATTATATTTATGGTATAATTTGTTTTATATGCTTATCTTTTTAAAACATTTTAAATATGAAATAAATTATTTATGATACATAAATAAAAAGAAATTGTATGTATGTATTTTATTTATAAAATATGAATATTTAACTTAATTTAATTATATAATTAAAATTCATTTAAAATTTAAATATTTATATTATAAGAATTAATTTTTAAAAAAATAATTATTGATATTAATATATAATTATTTTATATGTACACACATAAATAATGCAAAGCAAATAAAAGAGAATGATTTTAATGTAATCTAAAAAATCAACAAATAAAAAACATAAAACTTAAACTTTAATCTTATGAAACCTTAAAATTAATTGAATTGTTTCAGACATTTATGTTATTGTTTGAAACCCTTCTGAGTTCGAACAAAGCCTTTGAAGATCACCCCACCTCTTTTGGCTGAACTTTCGGAGACTCGCAGGCACTAGAAGCTCGCACTGAAGACACCAAAGCTTGTCGGAGTTCGTATAATGAGGAAGTGCGAACATTAAGGTTTTGATTTCAGTGTGGAGATAGTGTTGAGAAGCGCATAAGCATGGAGAGGTTGCAACGACGTCAAGTTTAGTTCCTAAACCAGGTTGATTACCTTGCTCTTTGTTATTTCTAGTTCACCTTCTTCAAAGTTGGTTTGGAGAATGCAGTTTCCTAATGTATTAACTATTTTGAAGAGAACCGGGTTGGGGAGGTTGCAGCGACATCATCGAGTTCAAGTTTAGTTTTATCGAAACGATTGTTTGGAGTGATTGATTGATCGATTAGTTGCTCTGGCAACTCATCTTTTCATCACTTGTTAGAGGTTAGAGTCTAACTAAATGTTCAATGTTGAAAATAGATTTTTGTTTTGATTAGCTTTATATCTCATGTTACGAAAAATTTATCTCTAATAATAGTGGATTTTTAAACATCTAAATGTCATTTAGCAACTTGGTCAAATACTAAGATATAAAAGAAAATTATTCATTTTAAACCATGAGATTATTATTTGTTGCAGACAAAACAAAATACTACTTATTTTATCAATATGCAAATATAGAATTTGCCTAAAATGTGACTTGGTCTTCTTAATTGTGTTTTTTATGTTTGTTGTTTTCAAATTACTCTTACCATATTTTGATTTATATATCACAATGAGAGTAACATGATTGAAAAACAAAGAGATTGGTTCCTATACTTGATTCTGAGAAATAGAGAAGTTAATGTTCTTAGCATGATTCATTATTTTCATGAGGTTTTGCACTAGTGGTATTCTGAAATCAATGAGTAACACTTCTTTTTCTAGGGAGCCTACAATATTCTAGTAGAAGGAGACACTGTACAAAAACTTCCTCTGATGCTTATCCTCAAAAATAGTAATAATTTCATCAATTGATTCCTTCCATGATTCAGCTTTTTCAATCTTTGCACAAAATACGTACACAGTAAGCAATGAAACATTGAAAAGAAACTGAACAAGAAAAAGTCATCTCCATTTTAAAACATATAAATTCATATACAAAACTTGAATTTTGCCATCAATAGAGAATGTGGATGGGTTGCATGAGATACAAACCTCCTGACAAAGATCCAAAGTATGCTTAGCTCCCATAGTTGCTTCTTTGTGGTTATCTTTTACCTCCAAGTTGATTACCAGCACAACTTTCAATAAAACTTGATCTTTGTTATGAAGACCTGCACATTCTTTAAGTTAGATAGCCATCAAACATAGGCATTAGAGAATCATTAGACACAATATTGTCTTCAATACAAATACATATTTATGCTAGAGTTTCCACATGTACACAACTAGAAGATACCACAACAATATGAATGGAGGGACTAAGAAAACAATAGCTTCAGCCAAAACTATGAAATGCAACTAAAAACTAAAATGTAAGAAACATCAAGTAATCTGGCCATTCATTTTTATGAGAGGAAAAACATATTTACAAAATTAATAATAACTAAAAATAATCAGAATGACTACAAACAACTTAAGATCAACCAACAACCATAAAAGATAATCTAAAAGAAACACAATCTTTTGGATTTCATCATTTAGCCTACGTATGCTCTCCATTAAAGAAGCATATTATTTTTTCAATCTGAAATGATAGAGGATACTTAAGAACTAGAACCCCAAATCTCAAGTAAAACACAAATTTGAGAAACCATACAAGTAAAATCACAACCTCTTCAGCTCTAACTCAACTGCATGAACCTCATCTTTAAGCACCTTTAGTTTCTTCTCACATTAGATTCTACAGCCTACATTATTATAGGAACTGAAGCTTATTTATAATAAAAATGGCATTGTTATCAAATGTGAGCCATTCAAATTGATGAAGATAAAAACCTAAAACCAGGGTACTACCAAAATAACGTAACCTAAACATACAATAGACTATGATATCATCTTATAATTTAAAATAGTTCATGTGTGTGATTGGTGAAAAAGTATGAGAGTAACCTAAAGAGACAAAGAGGTGGTTTAAGTGTTATTTCTTAGAAGAGAAAAAGATAGGGGCCAAAGCCAAAGTGGTTATGCCTTGCATGTACACTACAAAGATTGTTGTACTCAACCCATTTAACAAGGTTGCTATGGTGAAGATGGCAAGTGTTGCATAATGAACTTGCGGACCTATCATAACAAGTAGAGGAAGATGGCAAGTTCAATTTCTACAACACTTCTCTATAACATTATCATTATTAAAATAAAAAAAATGTGAAATTACTTTAGTAATGTCACAAGTTATATTTTTTATCTCTATAAATATCTCTTTTGCGACGCGGAAAATGGCCATGTAGTATTACAAGGAACATTCTCACTTCTTCTATACTTCGCATTGTGAAAATTAAATTAAATTAAGTTATATGCTCCTATTCTCTTTAATATCTTATATTTTACATGTATTTTATTAATAATTATGCATTCCTCGTCTTCTTCATTTATTAGTCATTACCATTGCCTACTTTGAAAACTTACTTTTTTAAATTTTAATTTAATTTTAAAAGTTTAAATAAAAATATAAATATGTTAAACTAAATTTTAAACTATTCTTTAATGTTATGTTTTTTATTAATACTTTTAGTTTGATTATTTATTTAAAAAAATTAAATGTGCCAATAGCTTACATGGAATAAGTGATGGACGTTCTTGATGGAGAAGTGGAAGGAAATCCATGGAAGACAGCAAGAAGAAGATTAAGTGCAGCAAAAATGACAATAAAACTATGAGTACTCTCGGCAATGGAGGTTTTTGGTGAAGATGAAGAGTAGAAGTGGTGCGATGGTATGGAAGGTGGCTAGAGGAGATAAAGGAGAAGGATAATCATGTATGCTCTCAAATTAATAGAAGTGTGGAGTGATCTCAACACTAACATCTATTAGTAATTCAAGAGTAACCATTATAATAGTTGAATGGCTCTATTTATAGGCAACATAGCCGACTAAATGAGAAGAAAATACAACAAAGATGTAATGCAAATGTAGCTTGGAGGAGAAGCTTGATTGGAGACCATGTGATGTAGGAGATGAGCCTTGATGATGCCAAGTGGCATGTCATACTCTCCTTGCCAAAGTCACACGCTCCATGCTACCATCACATTCTCCTTGCTTTGCTCATGCTTAGCTTGCTTGCCTCCAAGTGTAGAGAAATCCATTCTCGGCCAAAGATAGTAAATTGGGCTCGGCCTAATTGATCCAACAGTGTTCTAGCTTTTTATTGAAAGCAAAGCCTAAACAATGGCCTAATTTAAATCTAAACTACTTCCTTCATGCATCAACTCATATTTTAGAGATTTCTTTAGCCCATGTGAATAATGTAAAAAGTCCATAATTGACTTGATCATCTTGTGAAAGACCCATGTGAATCTTTGTCATCATGCTTCTAGTGATTAGACCTTGATATGGGCTTGGGCTTGTTGATGCACTTGAGCTTGGGCTTGTTGGGGTCACATCAATAAGGACTGAGATGTGGGACGCTTTAATTGACATATGGAAGACAAGATAGTGGGAAAAGAAATCTACTATTAGTAAAAACTAGACATGTCAAAGTGGGCCAACCAAGCTCACACGGGTTGGCTCACCACGAGCCGGGTTGAAAATGAGTGAACCCAACCCGGCTCACTTTCTGGTGAGCCAGAAATTCTGTAACCCGGCTCAACCCACCACGGGTTGGTGGGTTAAGTGGGTTGGCTCACCAACCCACCTAAAAAAATTATTTATTTATTTTTTTTAGTATTCAAATATTTAAATAAATTTTTAAGTAACCCATGAAATGACAATCATAATAAAATCAAGAACCAATATTTTGATCATGCTCACCACCAATATATGAAGAATTATTTCCAAGAAAGTATCCATTAGTTTGAGGAAGCATGGCTAATATTACAAATTTTCTGTCATGCTATTCAACAAAATATAAATAAAAAATCTATATATATTTTTTTCATGCTAATTTAGAAAAAAATGTTTATAAGACGGTTACTTGAGTAATTTACTATAAAGATTATAGTTAAAGATTAAAGTATCAACATATATATAACTTGACAATCAAATTAATTAAACATTTAAACTATTCAAATATAATTAAGCAACATTCTAGTATTTAAAAATATGAAATTGTGAACAAATATAATAGGAATAGTAAATAATTATTAAAAAAAATTAAAAGAAAATTTAAAAAAATTAAAAAAAATCGTAAAAAAATTTTGGTGGGTTAAGTGGGCCAACCCACCTTCAACCCGGCTCGAACCCGTTTAACCCGTGAGTTAAGTGAGCCGGGTTAAGTTCAACCCACTTTTGAAAAAGTTGAATTTTTCTCAACCCAACCCGGCTCGAACCCGTGGTGAGCTGGGTTGGCTCACGGGTTGAAACTCATTTTGACATCTCTAGTAAAAACAATAGGGCAGCAAAACCAGAAGTTATGGTGCACACTAGATGGTCAATAAACTTTGGACAACACTTGAAAAAGATGGTATTCATTTTCTCATTTTTTAGTAATATTTATAACTCTATAATAATACTTTGTGGATATCATTAGTGCATTAATCATATACATTAACATACTTATTGTAAATTTTGATATACATTTGGATTTTGATAGCATTGATTCTATAGAATTATATATTATTTTACAAGAGACGAAGCACAATGATTCTGTTTCTTATGGTGAACTGTACAAAAAGTTCATAAAAGAAAAGATGGTCAATATGTCTCCAATAAAGCAACAAATTTCATTGTAAGAATACATGTTTTAAAGATAATATTTATTTAGTTATTTAATCTTATCTTACAAAGTGATTAATTTATTATATAGGAATCATATGAAAGTGCTATGGTAGAAAAGTATGGAGAAGATGTATGAAAGCATCCTAAAGTTGATTCTAAAGTATGGGTGAAGGTGGGAGGTGAAAATAAGAAAGGTAGAATTCACGGTATTGGTCATAACTTGGATCTTGCCCTCTTTAATGTGAATGATTAATCTTCATCAGTTGTAGGTCCTTCCACAAACTCAAATCATGCACCTCCAACAGAAAAAATCACTACAATAGCTACACAAATGCCTCAAATGCAGCAATAGTTACATCTATAGACATAATCTCAAAAGCAACTACAAATAGAGTTACAAGCTGGTGAGGCTCCTCTATCGCGGTACTCGCCGGAAAACCTCTTCCAATCGGTGTTCTACCGATTGAACCTCGCGGAAGGCAAGGGAAACACAGCGGAAATACTCGAAGATGAAGATTACGCTTGGTTCGCTCTGGTTTCTCACTGGTTTGGGGCAACCCGAGTAGGTAAGGACCTAACCTAGGGTTTAGGGTGAGCTGATGAATGGGGGAGTGATCTCTACTGAAAATATCATTCATCAAAGCTAGCTTTTACATCAAGATGGCTTGCCATTTTATAGAACGAATGGCAACCGGAAAGAAAATGGAAGAGAAGCAAAATGGATGTCGTCTAACACATATCCTAACGGCAAGAAAATGGGAAAACATGAACCCGCACTAACCCTAAGGTGGATGCATGAAGCGAGCGAACTCGCGTGAAGGAAGAGTTTGCGTGAGCCTAACCCTAACAGCGACGTGATCAAGGCTTGAGGCAAAGAGTGGGAGAACCCTAGCGGAAAGCTTGAAGAAAGAATGGGTTGCGCGTGTTGGTGTTGTTGGTCATGCGGAATCATTGGAGGTGTGCGAAGAAACCCTAGCAACAGCTCTCCACGCGTGAAATGTTATGGGCTTCGCTGTAGACGTTGAAGGAATTGCTGAAGGAATTAGGCTAGAAGCCCAATACGTGCTGGCAGGATAGCAGCATTTGTGAGTGATGTGGAGGCGTAGGCCGAGATCGTGCTTCAGCGGAAACAAAGACGCACGCGTGGCTTCAATTTGGAAAGAAAGATGTTGGCTGCAATTCTGGAGTGGCCCAACGCAGCGTGGCTTCAAGATGCCACTTTCAAGAAAAATGTTGTTCGCGTTGGTGTGTTGAATTAGGCCGCAGGCCCGATATCAATGGGCAACTTGGAAACAAAAGGCTGCATTTAGCAAACAAACCCAATTAGAACAAGTTTTATTTAATTAAAAATAAAGAAAATAAAAGAAATTAAAAAGAATGGGCCTAGCCAATGACCCAGGCTATGAGCCTTAATGGGATCACATCACAAGCACAAATACAGGCACATGCACAACATATGGAAGCTCAACTAAAAGCACAAGCAGATATGCATGCACAATTTCAAGCTCAATTCCAAGCACAAATGTAGGCACAATGCTATCACAAGTGAAAATGCAAACACTTTTACAACAACAAATGCATACACAAATGGAAATACATATAGAGTTTTTCAAGAAAAATATTTCCTGCATTAAAGATATCATCACCACCATCAGTTAAGAAACACGAGGAGAACAAAATATGAAGATGATTTTTTGTTTTGTTTTAATTTTAATCATGTATGTTAGCAATTGTTCTATTTGTGATGCTTAAAAACTTTCATTATGTTCTTGACTTTCACTATTTTAAATGTGGTAAAATTTGACATGTATCATATAAATTGGTTGACAAGATTTATTATACTTTTACGTAATATTGATAATTAAATTCATTTTATAAGGTACAAAAATAATAAGAGCATGAAATATTTTGGCTTGTATTATAATTGGTGAGGGATTAACGAGGGTTTAGCTAGGGATTTTCTACAAATATTTTGCTAGGGATTAGTGAGGGATTTGCTACAACTAATTTGTTAGGGATAAGTTAGGGTTTTGCTACAAGTAGTTTGCTAAGGATTTGCTATAAACATTTTGCTAGGGATTTGCTAGAAAAACTTTGTTAGGGATTTGCTACAAACATTTTGTTAGGGATTAGGTAGGGATTTGCTACAAAAATTTTGCTAGGGATTAGCAAGGGATTTGCTACAACTAGTTTGTTAGGGATTAATTAGGGATTTGCTACAAACATTTTGCTAGGGATTAGTTAGGGATTTGTTACAACTAGTTTGATAGGGATTAGCTACAAAGTAGTTCCCTAACTACTTAGCTACCTATAATTTAGCTACACTTAAGTATCCTTGTTATTTCCTCGCTAGTCCTTCGTTAAATGGGTTTGCATGGGATCAATGATGGATTAGCTAGGGATGACTCCTTCACTAATCTACATATTTCTTATAGTGCTTGAATCAAGTGTAGATATTGCTACAAGCAGTCTAAAGTTTAATCATTGGCATCCACAATGTAAATGAATTGGTTGGACCCTTACCTAAAAGTTGAAGTTACAAAGCTTATACCAAAAAAACACAACAAAAATATTAGAAATTTTGTCCACGCAAAATCATGCTACAATTTTATACTCACCAATCCAACAAAATATTTTTTCCCTTTCCCCTTCTTTCACTCAATTAGCTTCCACATCTCATTTTCTAGGGACAAAACAAAAAACATTTATTCAGTGAAAGAATAGAAAGTCAAATGAACTTTTTACAACCTCTTATCCATGTATAAAAACTTTAAATGGGGACAAATCAACATTTGCACATGATCAGAAAGAATAGAGCTTCTATATTTGGAAAGTACACGTCCACCTTTACTAAAAACTTACTCTGATGGCAAAATAGTAATGGGAATACTAAGCATATCTCAAGCCATTATAGACAACAAAAGGAAGTTTTTCTCATTAGTCTTCCAATATTTGAGTACATAAAAATATTCACTTTCTTCATCATCTATTGTTGGTTCATCTAGGTAAACATCTACATGGCTCTTGCCAATTATAGATTTTGATTCATTTTGATACATTTTAAAATCCTACAATGTATTACATATTAATTATCAAAACAAAACAAGATAAAATGAAAATAATGAACACTAAGTATAAAATACTTACTGAAATAATCCTTTATCTTTTGGTCTTCACCAGTGTAATAAGGGCTTTTGGCCCCGGTTATTTTTGGCATTCTGCCTCGGTTTTAGAACCGAGGTATATTGGGGTGAGGCCAAAAGGGGTGCCTTTTGGCCTCGGTTATCACCCGAGGCATAAAAACACTTTTCTGCTTCGGTTGCCGAGGGACCCGAGGCCATATACCCCGTCACTACCCATCATCAACCACCCATCATCGACACTGTTCCGTTTGCGTGCTTCGTTGTAGCTGCTGGTTCGCGCGAAGATGGACGAGAATGAGGGTGCAGGTTTGTGGTTGCGCTGCTGCAGGTGGTTCTTCTGCAGGTTGGTGTTTCCGGCGTTCGTAGAGGTGCGGTGGCACCACCACGCAGCAGTTCGCATCTCCATCGCAGCTGCAGCAGTGCCGCCACCGTTCACGAACCATTCTGCGCAAGCCACCACGCCGGAAAACGCTGCTGGAGCGAACGGCCACCGCGAGTTCTTCTTCCTCACGCAGCAGCCATGGCTGCACCAGTTTCAAATCCACCATTGACGCAGAACCATCGTTTGTTGTCCATACGACGTTCGCACCGCAACAGCAGCCATGGAAACTGCCACACCTCCGCGAAGCAAACTGGCGCGCCTCCATTATAGCATCTGCACCGCACCACCACAGTTCAGTCACCATCTCCGTCCACTCAAGGAGGAAGAAAGGGAAAGTGAAGGAAGGGCTTCGCGGAGAGAGAGAAAGTGGAATTGCAGAGGCGGCGCGGGGAGGAAGAAGGCTTTGTGAATTTTGAACCCTAAATAAACCCTATGGCTTCGGTTGTTAGAGGAACTGAAGCAATTGACCCCCTTTTGGCACCGGGTCTCCTTGGACCGAGGCCTATACCCCTGACTTCCAGCCACTTTTTGGCTTCGGGTCCTACTGGACCGAGGCCTATACCCCTCTTTGGCACCGGTTTTGAGCGAACCGGGGCCTATACCGCTCTTTGGCTTCGGGTATTTGGAGAACCGAGGCCTAAAACTTGGCTCTAATTGCAAAAATGCCACCGCGCCATTATATGCTTCGGTTTTTGGCCAACCGAGGCATATAAGGCGAGGTAAAATGGGAATTCTGCACTAGTGTAATCACCAACAAATTAACTAACTCTTAATTATGTAAAACGTTTATCACTAACAAGATTATTATGCTCTTAAATAGAAAGAGTTGTGTCATAACTATCAGTTATAACTTTTGACATAGGACTAACTTCTCAATCTAACAAAACATTTTTTCCTTTAATGGGATTAGAAATATCTGCAAACATCTTTTAGGTTAGCTTTAATCTTACTATACTTCTTGACCTTCTTGTCTTTCATGAAGACTACTAACCCATATGACGATGTGTCTTTATCATTCATATATGCATTGAGGTGTAGTTCCCTTGTATAGAGGATCAACTTAATATCTTCAAGTGTGATACAATTTTTACTTACACCCAAAGAACTTACCAAGTGCTCGTAGGTTGTTGAGAAAGGTTACCAAATTTTCATAGTTGCATCCTCATTTTTTTAGTTTCACATTGATGTCTTAGTGTTGCATAAAAACAAAATTGAACTCAAGATGAGCTTTTGGTAGTGTACTCTCTTTCGCATGTTGTATGAATATTTATCTCTTCAACAAGTTATACAAATGAACTTCATTATAGAGAACTTCTCCAACCCTAACCATAACACTATTGAGGATTTCTCTTTTGTAACCTCATAAAAACCTCATTTAACAATAGCAAAAGGATAATCAAATGAGCATTTTCTTCCTACTACTAAAGAATTTGCATGCGAGATATTCTTTTGAAAAGTAATGCCCACGTGCCTTGATGCTTGACAAAAACCTTCATCATTTTTCTCCATAGACTAAAAATTCTCTTCACATTAAACTTCCCGATCTTAAAAGTGATACTCATTCTCTTGCAAAACCTTGTGACAATAAATGAAGAAAGATATCAAAATTGGCTATGATGTCAATTTGTTGTGCACCAAGTTATAATTAAGCCAAAAAATGTGCAAAATGACACTATGAATCAAATCTAACGAAGACTTAGAACAAAGAGCAAGCACAAAGTTAGAAATAAATAAATTGACTCATGTATTATGAAAATCAACATTAAGTTGCATCACAATCTCGTTTCATTATATAATCATCTATATGAAGGGTATATGATACAATAAGAATTAGCTAGATTACAAACAAAATCCCAAATAAATCAATTGTATAAAAAATCTATGGTGATCAAATGATATAACTCTTCATCATTAAACAACATACTAGAAAGCATATATAATTATGAGTTAAATATGTTTTTGGTCCTTTAACTTTCAATGAAAATTTGAATTAGTCATTCTTTGAAACTTTTGTCCAATTTAGTCTTCCAACATTAGAAACACGTGGATTTAGTCTTTTTAACCAAATTTTGTTAAGTTTGTTTGACGTTTCGAACGTGTTTCAAGATAGCATTTGAGTTGTTTATATTATTTGAAAAATTTTCACTTCAATGTTAGTTAAGAAACGCGTTTAAAACGTCAAATAAATTTAACAAAATTTAGTTAAAAAATTAAATCCACACATTTCTAAAATTGAAGAACTAAATTAGGTTAAAGTCTCAAAGAGAAATTAATTCTAATTTTCACTTAAAATTAAAGAACTAAAAATATATTTAATCCTGTAATCATTGTATATTTATCCTACAAATAGTTTACTATTCTAAAATCCTATAACTAAGGCTATGAAGGAAGAAAAACTTTTATTTATTCAAATGAGAAAACTTTTTTAATAATAATAATATTATATATTATTATTATTATTATTATTTACTAAGAATATTTCAAATAAATTCAAAGTCTAACTCAAACTACATTTAAATTTAAAAATAAGATTAAGAAATTTAAATTATATAATGAGTACACAATTTTATATATATATATATAAATGACGCAATTTGACTTGCATTTCATAACGCTACTTGAAATTTTTCATTCATTTATAACGCTACTTGAAATTTGAATTAGTCTCTCTTCGAAACTTTTATCCAAATTAGTCTTTCAACTTTATAAACGTGTGGATGTAGTCAATTTTAACCAAATTTTATTAAGTTTATTTGACGTTTCAAAAGTGTTCTATGATATTATTTAAGTTATTTATATTGTTCAACAAATTTCCGTCTCAATGTTAGTTAATAAATGCATTTAAAATGTCAAATAAACTTAACAAAATTTGATTAAAAAGACTAAATTCACATATTTCTAAAGTTGAAAGACTAAATTAGGCCAAACTTTCAAAGAATGACTAATTCTAGTTTTCACTTAAAGTTAAGAAACCAAAAACATATTTAATCATATTATCATTATTTTATATTTATCCTACAAATAGTTTACTATTCTAAAATCCAATAACTATCATGTGAGACTATGAAGGAAGAAAAACTTTTATTTGTTCAAATGAGAAAACTTTTTTAACAATAATAATTGTTATATATTATTATTATTATTATTATTTATTAAGAATATTTCAATTAAATCCAAAGTTTAACTCAAACTACATTTAAATTTAAAAATAAGATTAAGAAATTTAAATTATATATATATA
>Ga0214543_1001095_pt1 | contig 50697 bp, 40 predicted proteins | sample CNSS2metaG_FD_160094 | JGI IMG/M metagenome (GOLD analysis project Ga0214543, IMG submission 160094) | Root nodule microbial communities from cowpea collected in UCLA plant growth center, Los Angeles, California, USA - CNSS2 | ecosystem: Host-associated > Plants > Roots > Nodule | place: USA... | reverse complement strand
ATTTAAAAATATCAAATAAAATATCTAAAGATATATTTTTCCCAAATTATCTTCTATCATAAAGATAAAGAAAATCGCAAGGTCCAATTTTTTTGTTCCTCTCTTCTTGGTTTAGCCAAACTTCTTCCTTTTCAAGCTTTTCTTGCCGTCTTCATGCAATGTTTGACTTGGATTTTTGTGCTTTTGATAATTTCTTATTCTTGGATTTATCTTTAAGGTGTCATGAAGCTTTAATCAATTTATTTTCACATCTCCATGAGCTCAACTTAGCTGCAGCTGCACTAACACACCTCAAAATATCCAAAGAACATTTATGCAACTAAAAAGTTATTTTTAACATGTTTTTGTATCTCATGCTTAATAAACCCAATTATAGGAAATCCCAATTAAATAAATATTTAAGCACACAAATTCAATTAAATACCCAGAATTAAACATTAAATGAGGGCAAAAATACGCACTCATAAAGGAGCTAGGGTAGTAGTAGGAACAAGTGGAACTAGGGCAGCTTGTGCAGGTGCAGCTCTTTGTTATTAGTGAGGTGATGGCTGCACATTTTCAAAATGTTGGTTTTGTTGCGGTTGTTGGTTGCCCCATCTCAAATTGGAATGATTTCTCCAACTTGGATTGTATCTATTAGTGGACAAATCATGGTTCGGTTAGGGTGGCCTAATGTTGAAAATGTTGGCAACATATGCTTGAGGAGTATCTAAAGGTGCAGAAGTCGTGGCCTGTTGCAAGGCGGGGCAAAAATTTGTGAAATGATTAACTAACGTGTAGATGCCATAAACTCTTGCAGTAGAAGATGCAGTTCTCTGATTCGCGGCAAGTTGATTGACTAAGGTGGTAAGAGCATCAATCTTGGTCTCCAATTTCTTAGTATACTCGACAACTCTTACGTCATGAACCCCTCTAACAACTATGGCATCATGTCTTGCGCCAAATTGTTGAGAGTTAGAGGTCATGTTCTCAATCAATTGCCTCGCTATTGTTGGGGTCAAATTACCAAGAGCACCACCACTCGCAGCATCAATCATGCTTCTATCCATATGGTGCAAGCCTTCATAAAAATACTGAAGAACTAGATGCTCAAATATCTGGTGGTAGGGGCAACTAGAACACAAATTCTTGAATCTTTCATAGTATTTGTAGAGGCTCTCCCTAAACTGTTGTTTGATGTCAAAAATCTCCTTTCTTATGGTTCTGGTCCTGGACGGAGGAAAGAATTTGGCTAAGAACAATCTCTTCAAGTCATCCCAGCTCGTGATGGACCTGGGTGCAAGGTAATACAATCGATCTTTTGCATTGCCCTCCAAGGACCCTCTATGTTTTCTAAAATGGGACTGCAACTTCTTTCCTCTCGAATTGCTCAATCACCTCCAATTGTTTCATCTCTCTCATCTTCTACCCTCATCTTCTATATAACCCTAATCCATAACCGATAATCAACAATTATTAACAATGGTGAATCCAAATCGCAAAACAAGAATCAAAACACAAAAAAAAGGGTAAAAGGGTAGGGGTAATGCGCTCTCTTGGGCTAGGGTAGGATCAACGACGAAAGGTGGAATGGCCAATAGCTAATGTGTGGTGATTCTCGTTGACATAGATGGTAGGGTTCTCATTGTCGCGAAAGTCGACGACACCTTTGGGTTAACGGTGGCAGAGGTGCATAGTGGTGGCTGCGATATTGTGGCAAAACAGAGAATGAGGTTCATGCAGGTGTTAGTCTACTACGGCTCCAACTCCAATCACCATCATTGTTAGTACCATTGTTCGTCGTGGAGAGTAACTATAGTAGTTGAGGAGGTAACAACTTCTGGGTTTGCGAACAGGATGAAGAGAACCCTGAGGGTTTCTAATTTTTTTTAGAAAATAGAATGAGTTAGGTTTGGTTCACCACTATCTAGACCCCCTATTTTTCTATCCATTAAATTTTTCTATTTTTCTATCTATCAAAATTTTCAAAGGTTTTCATTTTAATTAAAAAATAAATTAAATCAACACGTGACTGACATATGCCACCCCACATGTCATAGTGCAAATGTTGAATTAGAACATCTTTTGTCACGATAATAAACTTTAACACCATTGATAAATAGGGACAAAATTCAATGTTTTTGAAAGTACAAGACCAAATATTATCAAAGTTTTGGCGAGAAACCATTTTATGTTTCATGTAATACTTTAGGGATAAAAATATATTTATCTCTTGTTAAGATATCATTAATAATAATTAATTATAATATTATGTGTTAGTTTTAAATATAACAAGCTTAGACTCATCTACTTGTATTTTTTTTATGTGCTTAGCACACTTTAGAAATTCATTCGACTTCTCTTTCTCTTTTATTTTAACATTTTATATTAATAATATTAGCATGAATAAAATTAAAATATATGATTAATAGAACATAAAATCAGCTTAAATATATATCATTCAAATACATTTTAATAAGTTTCAAGAGTAGCATTATAAGATAATTAAATGTAGGAACAAATAAATAAATAATACTTAAAAACCAAAACAAGTAACAAAAATCCCTGTTCTTTCGTATTTATTTGTTTAAGAAAATTGAAAAATAACTAGAGAAAAATTAAATTATATCTATTAGAGAACACCAAAATAAAAGTAATGAAAAACATGAAGTTGAATGATGGAATGAAGAAGAATAAAATGGATTAGAACTACGATTTGCAAGAAATAAAAATGAAAGTTTAAGAAAAATGCGGAATAACTATCATATCATATATTATGGATGGACTATAATATATCATTTTACATTATAGTTCTATACATAGATATACGATTATAGATACCTCGAATACTGAAATAAAGTTGCAAATGTGGTCCATATGGTGTCATTGTCACCTACTTTAACATTGGTTGGTCAAAGGGGTCCTTGAAATTGGCCTTCTCACTGAGATCTTGGAATTCATCCACGAGATTTTGAAGCCTCGCAACAAACTCTATTAAAAGGGAAGCAAAGGTTGCCAAAGACAAAGAGCTTGCACTTTCATATACTTTGGAATCTTGCTCAAGTAACATGTTATCTCCTAAAAATGAGAGGCGAGGCCAAGATATTTTCTTGCACATCATGCTTTGTGAAACGTGCAATTCAGGAACTGAAGACTCTATACCTATGTTAAGTCTTGAATCAGGCCCTGTTTCACTGAGGGAAGAGATGAGTGAGTGTTTGTTTTCATGGTCTTTAAGATCAATCAAATTTTCATGACTTTCAACTTCTTTAGGCTTTTTTGAAGCTTCCCAGCTCTCTGAATTCACTAAGAGGAATGACTGTTGGTCAATCTTCATCTGCAATTGCTCAGCTGCATCATGCACGTTCAAAAGTATATCTATATGGCTCAGCTTTTCCATCTTTTCCACTTTGCTTCCAAGTTGACGCAATACTTTAGCTCCTTCAGTGCCAACTCTCTGAAGTTCATTACTGAAAACCAGCCTTTTCTCTGGAGGTGCCTGTACATATATGAAACTTGAAAACCAACAATGTATAATAGTAACACCTACATACGTCCCAAAAAAAAAAATATAAATATAAATAAAACGAGGATGTAGACAAGAAGGAGCATGATGTAACAGGTTCGTTTATCTTATCTTAAATATGGGGTGAAAGAAAGGAAAAGAACAGAATTATTGTGTCTTAGTAGTAGGGTAATACCAGAGACTAGTAATTGATGCTATTCTTGGACTTTAATTGGAGTCTTGAGAGAAATACAAGCATTTGAGAAAATGTTGAGAGAACGGAACTCAAGCCATCAAACAGGAAATATAAATTGTGAAGTTAATATTGTTTTGTATTTTAGTGATTACTCAAGTATCTTCTGAAATTTAACGGCTCAGCAGAACTATACCTCAAACATTTTGTAAAAAACCAATCTGCCTTGTTTAAAAATATGAAGATCTTCCTCTAATACAGATACGTTTCCATTGCTATCTTGTGATCTTCCATTTATAATGATAGAATATGATACAATGAAAGATAAAAGATCAAAAAGACTACCTTAGATTCCTGGATACAACTACTCCTAGGTAAAAACTAGGTACGAATCATGATTACAACATATAAATGGTTCCCAATACACTACTTATTACTCATTCCAACACTACCCCTCAAGCTGAAGCATACAAATTGTATGTCCAAGCTTGGAACATATAAACTCAATCTAAGATCCCCTTAAGGACTTGGTTAACACATTTGCAAGCTGATCATTTGATCCAACAAACTCAGTACAAATTTCTTTTGACAATTTTTCCTGAATAAAATCGCAATCAATTTTTGTGTTTAGTTCTTTCGTGGAATACTAGATTGGATGCAATGTGGAGAGCAATTTGGTCATCACAATACATCTTCATGATCTGGATCTCACAAAATCTAAGTTCTTGAAGGAATTGTTTTACCCATACAAGTTCACAAGAGACGCCATTGCATTATATTTAGCTTCGGTAGATGATCGAGTTTGTTTTTTCTTTTCCATGAGATAACATTTCCTCCAAGAAAAACTCAATACCCAGTGGTAGAGCATTTATCCATAGGAGAACTGGCCCAATTAGCGTCACAATATCCAAAAACTTGGGTACTCCTTTATCTTCTTTATAAAGTAGTCCCTGTCCTAGAGTCTTTTTAAGATACCTTAGAATACGAATGACAACATTCCAATGATCAACACAAGGATTTTGCATGAATTGACTTACCACACCAACCAATCTTCTAGTTATAGTAAGAGAAATAAGTTTTCCAACCAATCTTCTATACCTTTCTAGATTAGATGAAACTTTTCCTTGATCTGCCATTAATTTCAGATTTGGGTCCATTGGGCAATCCACTGGTTTACAATCCACCATACCTGTCTCTTTAAGGATATCAAGAGCATACTTTCTTTGAGAGAATACAACTCCTTCCTTTGATTGGGCTATCTCTTTACCCCAAAAGTATTTTAGACTTCCAAGATCCTTAGTTTGAAAATGATGGCATAAGTGTTTCTTTAACTGACAAATTTTAACAACATCGTTTCTTGTGATTACTATATCATCAACATACACTATTAAGTACACATACTTTCAGGGGATGTGTGACAATAGAAAACAAAGTGATATGCTCGCTATGTTTTAGCCCAAAGGATTGAACAATGTGGCTGAACTTTCCAAACCATGTACAAGGAGATTGTTTGAGACCATAGTGAGATTGGCGCAACTTACAAACCAAACTAGACTCCCCCTAGCAACAAACCCAGGAGGTTTCTCCATGTAGACTTCCTCTTCTAAATCACCACACAGAAATGCAATTTTAATATTTAGTTGATGAACGGGCCAATGATAGGTAACGACCATGGCAAGGAAAAATATGACAATAGTCATTTTGGCCACCGGAGAAAACATATAACTACAATCGAGCCCATATATCTAAGTATATCCTTTTGCTACTAATCGAGCTTTGAGCCAATCAATTTCACCATTAGGTCCAACTTTTATCGAATAGACCCAACGACAACCAACCGTCTTCTTTCCAGATGGAAGAGGAACTAATTTGCACGTCCCATTTTGTTCATGTGCTTGCTTTTCAGCAATCATGACTTGTCGTCATCCAAGATAATCAAGATCCTCTTTCACATATTTAGGAATGGTAATAGAAGAGACAAATGAGATAAAACAATAGTACAACAGAGACACACAATGATATCTTAGAACATTAAAAATAGAATGAGGATTCCAAGTAGAGCGAGTACATTTGCGAATGGCAATAAACCAACTAGAATCCTCATTATCAAGAGCATAGCATGAGACGATGATGATGAAGGACTTGATGAAGCGGACTCCTTCTGTGGTATTTGACTAGTTATTGGAGTTAGAGGTGATGGACTAAAAGAACTAGGCGGATGCAGGAAATTTGGAGTATTGGAAGAAGATGGAACAGTGTTTGGAATTGTATTTATAGAGAGGTCAACAAAAGGCATAGGCAAGACCTATTAGACAAAATTTGCATCTTGTGAAGAGGAAGGAAAGAAAGGTGTTTCTTCAAAAAAGGTAACACTTGCATACATGTAATATTTCCTAGTGTTATGGGAATAACATCGATACCCTTTGTGAAGACAAGAATATCCTAAGACACATTTGATGGCTCAGACTGAAATTTTATCTAACTCTGGAGTTTCATCATGTACAAAACATACACAACCAAAGACTCAGGGAGGAATGTGAATCAGGGGTTAATTTGGAAATACCACGGAATACGGAACTTTATTGTTCACGGACAAAGAGGGCATTCTATTAATAAGATAACATGCAGACAGAATGACATCACCCCAGTAAAGGAACATTGGCACCTAGCAACAAGATACGAGCAGTTTCAACTAAGTGTCTCATTGTTAATAGTGGATCATGTTCTAACTGTTGCAGCACTAGATTGGTTCAAAAGCTGAACTTAACTGTGTTACCCCATCCTAAACCTTACAAAATTCATTGGCTTAATAAAGATGGGAATCAAGAATCAAGTGAAGGTACAATTCTCCATTGGAAAATACAAAGATGAAGTTTTATGTGATGTAGTTCCCATGGAGACTTGTCACATTTTATTAGGAAGACCATGACAATTGGATAGAAAATCTATACACAATGGTTTTTCTAATGAAATCACCTTCCGTCACAAGGAAAGGAAATTTGTACATCATCCTCTTACTCCAAGTCAAGTAGTTGAGGATCAAGTACAAATGAAACTCAAGAATGAGGAAGAAGAAAAAGAAAAAAAAAATGTCCAAAAGTAGAGAGTAGAGAGTCAAAGGTTTGAGAAATTGGTGTTCCTTCTCCCAAGGTTATTCAACATGAGGTTCTTTTAACTCAAAAATCTTTAGACCATTTGTTTCATGATGAACAACCTTCTAACCTATTGTTGCGTCAAGGAACACTCACATGCACTTCTAGTGAGTTTTCATCTAAGTCTTTACCTCTTTCCATTGAATCCATTGAAAATCTCTTAAAAGAATTTGAGGATATTTTCCCTAAGGAGGGACCTCTTGGCATTCCACCTTTTAGGAGAATTGCACATCAAATTGATTATGTACCTGGGGATAATTTACCAAATAGACCAACTTATAGGACAAATCCTCAAGAAACAAAGGAGATAGAGACCCAAGTATAAGACTTGTTGGATAAGGGTTGGATTCAAAAGAGTCTCAGTCCTTGTATTGTGCCTGTTTTATTTGTTCTTAAGAAAGACGGCAAGTGGAGAATGTGTTGTGACTATAGAACCATCAATAATATTACAATAAAGTATAAGCATCTAATTCCAGGCTAGATGATATGTTGGATGAATTGCATGGTTCCATTATATTTTCCAAAATTGATCTTAAGAGAGGTTATCACCAAATTCGCATTAAAGAAGGTGATGAGCGGAAAATTGCTTTTAAGACTAAGTTTGGGTTATATGAAAGGCTAGTGATGCCTTTTGGCCTTACTAATGCACCAAACACTTTCATGCGACTTATGAATCATGTCTTAAGGGATTGCATAGGTAAGTTTGTTGTAGTTTAGTTTGATGATATTTTACTCTATAGCAAGAGTTTGCATGATCGTGTAGGTCATCTTTGATCAATGCTCTCCATCCTTAGGATTAGTCATTTGTTTGTGTACTTTATGTGTTGACAGTGTTATTTTTCTAGGATTTGTGGTTAATAAGAGTGGCGTTCATGTGGACTTCAAGAAAATCAAGGTCATCCAAAAATGGCCTACCCCTAAAAATGTTGGAGAAATTAGGAGCTTTCATAGTTTGACAAGCTTTTATAGAAGGCTTGTTCCTAATTTTTGTAGTCTAGCTTCACCACTCAATGAGTTAGTGAAGAAGGATGTTACATTCATATGGGGTAAAAAAAAACAAAAGGCTTTTGAAGAAATAAAGGAAAGATTGACCAAGGCACTCATTCTAGCATTGCCAAACTTTCCAAAAACCTTTAAACTAGAATGTGATGCCTCGAGAATTGGTATAGGTGTGGTATTATTGCAAGAAGGCCATCCAATTGTATATTTTAGTGAAAAACTTCATGGTGCTTCTCTCAATTACCTCACCTATGACAAGGAATTGTATGGACTTGTGAGGGCTCTTCAAACTTGGAGCATTATCTTGTTGTCAAGGAATTTGTCATTCATAGTGACCATGAGTCACTTAAGTATTTGAAGAGTAACACAAGTTCAATAAAAGGCATGCTAAATGGATGAAGTATCTTGAGCAATTTCCTTAGGTAATCAAATACAAGAAGGGCTAGACAAATATAATGGTTGATGCTTTACCAAGAAGGCACAACTCTCTTTGCTAAACTTTGTCAATTGCTGGTTGGGTTTAGAACCCACCTTCCCTCTATAAGTAGAACATTCTTCTTCTTTCGAAGATATATCTCGCTCAATCTCATCTTGTTACTTCTTTTCTTACTTTTCTGAATCCTTGGGGATTTACGCATACATAGCGGATAAATCCATAAAGATAGTGATCACTCACGCATCAGGAAATCCATCTATTTCGTGTTCTTGTCAGTTTTATCCAACACTAGGTACAAGACTGGGTACTAATCATGATTACAGCAGACAAATGGTTATCGATGCACTACTTATTACTTATTCCAACACTTTAATATTTAGAGGAATATACATACATACAAATAAATATATATACACACACGCGCAACACAAGCCCTCCATATAGATTCAATTGATCGTCACACAATTTCCTTTCTCTGCAGACTTATTATGTTAGACTGCTTTTCATCCTGATCAATTATTAAGTACCCATATTTTCATTGTTCAGCAGTCGATGCATGGTCAAAATTAATCAAAACAGTGAGCTCAGCAACCAAATCTTATATAATTGCAAGTGTTTGTGGAACTTGCGAAAGATTGAAATAAGACACAACTCTATGAAGATATAGTTAAAAATAAACAAGCTTTAAATAAGGTAAATTTACAGCGTGCAGAGCCCACTACTAGCCAAAAGTTCACTATCGAAAATGACAACAAAGCCGATATCTAGCATTGACCACGGAAAGACATGTTCCTTTTACCTGAATTTCAGAAAGTATGCATCCATGCATTGCCATAACCATGAAAGCACAATGCCTCAAAGCTCCGCTGACTTTAACATAGCTTCTCCAAGGATAATTGAATGTCTTGTATGGACCATGAGGTGGCTCCCATAATGCAAAATCTACCTGCGAGGATAAGATAAAATAAAAAATATAGCACTCTTTTTGGTATTTAGGTACTTGAAGATCAGAGAAATGAGAAGTACAGAATATGTATACCAAAGTATCCTCTTGAGTTGACGATTGAACTGCTGCTCTATAGCCACGGTAGAGTGGATCATCCGAGGCTTGATAAACAAGAATTTTTGAAGGTACCCTCTCATATGCAACGCATTGCAGGTACCCATTAACACAGCCTAAACATAGATACAAAGGAACCAGCTCAGAGTGACAGTAGCTTCAAATTCAACACAGGAACTAGGCAAAACAACGACTAAAAATATTTGCTAGGTTCAGAACACAAGAGAAAGTTCAAGCAAACCTTCTAAAGATGCAGCAACTCCATTGAAATTCTTCACCACCAATTTATGCAGATCCTCTCCAGACCAGATCGGGTATATGAAAATATTTACAAACAAACATATGCCAGCACCAATTGCAATAAGAATTAATCTGTAAAAGGCTGTGGAGAAAAACTCCCTGCTAGTTCTCCCAGACACCAGTACAATACAAAACGTCAACAAAAACACACGAAAGCCATATTCATATGTCTTCATTGCAGGCAGTAACTTCACATAACTTGCACAAAATCCTGCAAACCACTAAAGCATAATCATCCATCCTAATTATTTTTCTTTTGTAAGCAAATATTGTAAATAAGCATAGTTTGCATTATTTTTTATACTAGCTAATCATGACTTAATTATTAGTTAATAATTCACATAGATTGGTTAATGAAATAAGAGGCATTTGGAAGAGTTTTTAAGGAGCTTTTTTGGTCTTATGAAAATGGCTTATGATTTTCCTGTGAGCTCTTTTATCTTATTTATACAAAGTTTCACATATAAGCTCAACAAAAATAGGGTATATAAAATTAGTTACTTAAAAATGTTATTGATGATGTTTTGGTGCCTAGTCATATTGTACTTGTTAGCAGGTTAAAGACAGTAGCAGCCTAATTTGTCCAAGGAGAGACTCGGAGGAACCAAATAAACCCATGTAATACCTGTGCTATCGACAAAGAGGAAGTATTGATATATCTTATTTTTAATATAATAATAAAAAGGAAAAAAAACAATTTTAATAAAAAAGTTTAATTATAATAATTTTATTAATATTAAAAATAATTTTTCGTTTAATAAATATATAATAATTACTAAATAAACATCGCCTCAATTATTAAAGGAATTTAAATAAAACTGAGATAATCAAATTTTTATAATAAGACTATTATTTTTCTAATTATACAACCAAAAAGATGTCAATATTTAGAGTCTTAGAGTGACTATTTACTTTAAATGTTACAGGATTCTAATTAACCTGGCCAGACAACCCATATTATTTGCTAGAACCCCCAGTGGAAAAAAAAAAGTGTATGAGAATGCTTTCAGTGCCAAAAATGGTAAAATTAAGAGGAAAGAACATTTAAACACAAAATATTCCACCTGCAATAAATATAGAGAGTACTATAATAACTTCCTCGAACTTTCCGGACAGTACGGCCAACTCAGCAATACCCAGGGCAAGCCCACCAGCGGAAATCGTTCCCAAAGAACGATTGAACCCTTTGTTCAGAGTTGCACCTAAACCAAAAATCGTAAAAACATGAAAACAAAATTATTTATAAAATTCATTCAAATGTGTTTTTTTGTATGAAAACCATCATAAGTTTGATACACATTCACTTACACTAAAATTATATGAAAATTAGATTAATGGAGTAAACAAAAGTTTAATTTAATGTAAAAAGCTTTTTTCTTACTCAATCCTTTTTAATAACTTTAATCTGATTCTTATAAAAATTAAAAAATTTATGTATAGATCTGTAGTAAATTTCAATTAAATTGATAAAAAGAAGGAAAACTATTAATAACAGAGTAATTTAAATATGCATCGACTCTGATCTGTTATGGTTTATAAAAACTTGTTAAATTACATGAGAAATATATTGAGATACAAATTATGATGACAGTTTTTTTTTTTTTTTTTAGAAGAGAAGCCAAAGGTAAAAAGGTTTAATTACTTATTATTTTTAATATAAATATTATACTAAATTACCTTAAAATAATTTGGGTAAAAATTAAAATGTTCGTATTCTGACTTTACAAAGCTATTCTAGTATTTTATCTTAGTTCTTACAATAAATTATAGGAAAGATTAGTATAAAAAATTCATTATTAGTACGAATTTTGTAATTAAATATAAGATAAAACTAATTTATATTATTTATGCATAACATTACTATTTTTTATAATTTCTTTTAGTTTTTATGATAAAAAAACTAATAAAAAATACACTTGTAAAGATTAAAAATATTTAGAAACTAAAGTGGAACTTTTTCGGGTATAAGGGTTAAAAAAACAGTACACTTTTGCTAAAAAAACAGTACACTTTTATCACTATCTTTTGGTGCATAACCATTTGTTTAATTATATTAAATTTTGTATTTCTGCCTAAAAAATGTTGTAATAATAATAAATAATAATAATAATAATAATAATAATAATAATAATAAACTTCCTGAGAAAGGAAAGTAAAAGTGAAGAAAAGAGGAAGGTGAATGCGAATTGTGACTACCTACGCTGAATTCGAAAACGACAACGACGGTGAGGATGGCCCAGATGGAATACTTGCTCAGCTGTTCCTCCTTTACGTAAATGAACAGCGAAACCACTGCCAACGACAGTCCCGCCTTCGCCGCAAACACCACTTTCCTTCGATCCGATCGCGCCATATCCCGAAGCTGCCCAAAAAACTCCACAAACCCATTGCAGAACCTAACCACGCGATCCGAGAGTGCGTGACGAGAAACGCCGCCGTTGCTGCTGCTACTGTTGCCGTTCAACCTCAGCTCTGAAAAATCCTTCCGGGAGAGAAGCCTCTCCTTGCTCCTCTCCGCAAATATCTGCCTCAAAGAAACGTTTCTCGTCGCCATCAGCACAGTTCTCTTTCTTCTTCTTCTCCGTTACGACATCGTTTGAGACATCGTTTGAGTAAACAGAGCGTCGTTTTTGTAAGTGAGTGCAGAGAGAAGAGAGAAGATAAGAGGAAGACTGAGAGGAAGAAGCAAATGTGGGCACTTTGTTTTTTTGTTACTGTGCAGATGCATAATAATATTATATTATTATTTTTATTTTTATTATTTTTAGTTTTATTTTTATTTGGAGGCATTTCAAATTGTTAGGTACCCACCGTTCAAGAACTCACTTATCGTAGAGAAAGAAAAGGAGAAGAAAAAGAATTGAATTCAAAAGAAAAATAGTTGAGTTGTGAAAAGAGTCTTTCATCTACCGGTTCAAATAAAAATGCTTTTATATGTATAAGTGAAAACACATATGTTACTTTTTTTTGTATAAATAACTAAGTTAGCTTTTAATAAATAATTATTTAAAAACTAAAAAAGTATTAAATATTTATTTTAATTTAAAAAATATATTTTCATCATGATAAAATTAGAAAAAATTAATACATTAAAAATAATTCTTTTATTAATTATATATTTATATATAAAAGTATTTTTAATTTGGCCAATTTGAAGAGAGACAAAATTTTCAGTATAACATTTATATAAAAATTAAATTTGGTTAATTTTGAAAAAGAAAAAATTTGAACTAAATTGAATAAAAATAACAAAAATTTAGACTAAATTGAATAAAACTAACGAAAATTAGAACCGAATCGAATATAAGTTACAAAACACTAATATGTGATAATGACACTAACTTGACACATGACAGTGACACTGACTTGACACGTGGTACTGACATTATCACACGTATCATAATATTTACTTAACACGTAGATAACATTTTTAAAATTAAAAAATTTAAAAAATAAAAATTTAAAAATCATACGACATATTGCGGTTAATGATTATTTCTCGTTATTGATTTAAATGATTTAAACAGCGTCTATCCAAAATATCAAATTAATTATAATTTACAAAAGTTAAAATTATTTTAAATATTTTAAAAAAATAAAATCAAACGAAATAAAATTTTCGAAAATTGGGAACATTAAAATATTTAAGTCTTTTAATTTTATTTGTACCGAATTTAAGTAGATCACGGACTCTTCATGTCTCAGATCCTAACAGTTTTCTGGAATGATTTAATATTAAAGCATTCCAAGAACCGATTCATTTTACAGAAAATTTACACTTTCATCTTTGTAAAGAAGGATAAAAAACATTAGCATCATTTTAGTTTTGAATAAATACTAAATTTTTTATGTTTAATAAATATTTATGTTTTAAGAAAGTTGCAGTTAATTCCTTTATTATATTTAAACTAATCAACCCTTTTATGAAGAATTATTTTATATTTTAAAGCATTAATTTTATTTTTATTTTAATAAAAAATTAAAATAAAATTTAAATTTAAATATCATTTATTAAAAGCGGGATAACTTCAAAACGGAAACAAGTGTAAATATATTTTTGTTTTAAATTAAATATATTTTTTGTTTTTTAACTTTTAATAAAAATTAAATTAATTTTTAAATAATTTTAATAAAATTTAGTTAAAACGATTAAATTTACAAGAAAAACATATTTGATTGTCTTATTTTTTTTTATCGGATAAAAAAACTTCAACTGATAACATTTAAGTATTTACCCAAATAAACGTGTTGTACCAAATTTCTTTTCTGCCTTTTAAATAGGCATCATCGGTGTTTCAAGTTTACCTCCTAAAATTCTACTCCAATTTCTATGCACAATTTTTCCTTTTTTGTTAACTTTGGAAGAATGTTTTAAATTATTTATATTTTTATTTTTTTAAAATATTAATATTTAATCTATTTAATATAATTAACAATTAATATATTTGATATAAATAATTATTATTAATCTATTTGATATAATTAAAAAAATTTATCTATTTAATGTAGTTAATAGTTCATCTATTTAATGTAATTAATAATTTCTCTATTAATACAATTAAACAGGTCAAATTTAAAGTTAATAATTGAGATTTTAATAAGGATTAATATGAATGTTCTATTTAAAGTAGTTTTATTAAAAATTATAATTATTATTAAAAAAATTTAAGTAATATTAAATACTTATTTTATTAATTATTATTAAGTAATAATTATTATTAAATAAAATTTAAATGTATTTACTCAATTAATAAATTTTTAATATTTAAAAGACAGTTTTAATTAATTTATTTTATTTTATTAAATATATAAAGATCTAAAAAATAGGTAAAAGTAAGTGATATCGTATAAATTGGATTTTAATATTTTATTATTGAAATATAAAGCTTATAAATAAAAAAAAATCAATTACTCAAGTTTTATTTTATAAAAATCATCGTCTTTTTAGAATTTTTTTTTCTTTGCGTTTTTTCAAGATTTATGATCTTTCTATTTATCGTTTTGAGGATCAGGGTATCAAAGGGATTGACATAAAACAAAACAATCTTAGTCAATCAGAAGAATTTTTTAGTAAGTTCGTCTTTAACCCTTGAGTCAATTTCTAGAAGTTTTTCTTGCATGTGCTATATAGTCTTTGCGTTTCTCAAAATGGTTCAAAATAAATCTCTATTTGACTATCATTATTAGAATATATTCTATCACTGATATGGGTTTTCTATGTACCGATAAAGTATCTTGTGAAAACTAGAGTCTCTTAGCCCTTAGTTGATTCAAAAGCTCACTTTAAGTACATGAAGTTAGTGATTTTTATTTCAAATTTTATAATTTGTTTGTCAGGGGTGAAGTGGTCACCAAACTTAATAAAGTTGATGAATATATTATGTATATGTTTTGTGTAATTAGCCTTGATGAATGATAATGTTGTTGTTGAGCAATCAAGTTTATACTACTTATCTATAAGAACTTTAGTATTGTTATGGAAGTAGTCAACAAAATAGAAAGGATAAAGTCAACCTAAGTCATCTCCAACGAGCACATAATTGATTTCTAACAAAAATATAAGAGGACTAAGATAAACAAAATAATAAATCAAGAGACAAATAGAATTGAAAAGATAAAAAGAGATAAAAATAATAATTGTGAAATGGTTGATTGGTTTTGCATTGCCTTGGTAATTGTGTGGTTGTGTGTTCAAACCTTGATTCAAGGGAAGTAAGTTTCTTTTTGCCAAATCTTTTTTTGCCATGAATGTGAAGAAGCAGAAATCCTGGTCGTCTAAGAGGGGCCCAGTGAGAGTCATATTCAAGAGCATAAAGTGACTCCCTATCCCGACAGATTGGCTATTCCTGTCCTATCTTTGAGCCAACCTTGCCTGCTGGAGGTATGATTCTGATCTTTGAATCGAATTTCATCTTTCGTCTTCAAGTGAGGGCGACAGGTGGGGATACTTTTGATCTTCCTCCAGAGCCACTGTTTCTGTCATCGGGCTTCAAGCGGGTGTTGAGGCTTACGAAAAGGTCTAGAAAACCACTTTAGAATAGCCATTGCTTAACCATTAAACATTTTAGTGGAATTTTCGTTTTAGCCATTAAGACCATTAAAATTAGAGTTGTTAGGAAGAATAATAGTGAGTTAAGGGTGAGGCAGAGTTCTTTTGGATATTCTTAATCAATCTGCACTAAAAAAGAGAGCTAAAAGGGAATTTGGAAGCCTAGTGACACTGGAACAGTAGAAGGAGTCAAGAAGGGGGACGTTGGTACCAACAAGGATAACAATTTTTGGCAATTGGAAACAAGGAAACCAAGTTAAGGGAGCTGAAATTTGTGCTTTAATGTATATTTATGTAATTGCGTGATGAATATAAGCATGAGTGCCTTTGTTCTTCTTCCACTTATGTTGTTTTCGCATTTCTGGGTTTTTGTCCAAAAACCGCCTAGCGGCAATGAAGGCCCGTCAAGCAATACGAACTGGATTGATTCGTTTTCTGTGACTTTGTGGTTTCTGTTTGGACGCACACCTTTGGTTTTGGGTAGTTTTATGCATGATAGATGAACCTTTGTTAAATTCTATATGTTTGAGTGCCTTTAAATTGATCAAAGTAGGTGCAAATACGTTGTTTTCGTATTTTTCACGCAACAGGGAACGCCAGGCGCCAGGCGCCAGGCCTCTGGTTTTGTTTCACTAGGTGGTAGGATCTAGTTGTTGGGTGACTACATTTTTCTGGTTTGTGCTATTTTGTAAAACTGCATTTTTCGATTTGTTAACCGTCCGATTTAGCTAAAATTTTGGCAGGTGATCCATAACATATTATTCTTTACTTTTAAACTATGGAGATTTGAATTGGAGGTTTGTAGCTAGGGATATATGTTACTCATGATTTTTTGTTTGATTTCCCTAAGAGTATGATTAATATTGGATGCTTAAATGTTGACATGGCTTGATTAGTGAATGCATACATACATATATATATATATATATATATATATATATATATATATATATATATATGTGATTAATGAGTATGTTCTTTTGGTAATACTTGTTGAGCCATGTTGAATATGTAAATCTATATATGTTAGCTTGAATGTATGATATAAGTGTGTGAAAAAGGCCATTATTGATGATATCACAATGATTGAGTGTTGCATGATCATGATGGGTTTTGGAAAAGTATGAGAACATGGTGATTTTGGTTTCACTTAAGTGTTGGCATAAAATTACATGGTTGTGCATACTGCAAATTTATATTATTGAATTATATAATATGTTGGAATATAATCTTGAGTTAAGTTGCTAAATATAGACTTGTAGAATAGTAAACCGTTTTGGGGTGCTAAACCATTAGCTAGCACGTTATTAGTATAGAGTCTGGCAGCGTTGGGAATGCTGCTAGGCGATAGAAGTACTAGGGATGTCCCTTAAGCGAGTGGCGCCTAGCAATGAGGTGCGGACCGCCAAGCGATAACCTTAAAATAGTGGCTCTAGAATCTGTCTAGCACCTGGCGACGAAAGAGTTCCACTAGACAATTTGCGCTGGGATGTCGCCCGGCGATGCTTAAGTAGTGCCAGGCGATAACGTATAGGGCAGTGGGCTCTTTTGGCTTATGTTTTGTGAGTTGGTGGTGTTTGGACTTGGACCAAGAGATGCTTGACAATGTCATGAGCGGATAGGTTCATGACTAATGATGTACACATGGTTAATATGAACGGGGAGGTTCATATTAATGATGCTCTCGTGTGAGGATACGAGTGGGGAGATTCATATGTTCTGTGCTCACACTTAAGGGCTGCTGCGAGCAGGGAAGTTCGTAGCTGGATGGATCACTCTATTGGACTACAGGCGAGGAGGTCCGTAGAGTTGGACTACGAGTGGGGAGGTTCGTAGAGGTTGGACCACGAGCAGGCAGATTCGTGGAAGCATCATATATCTTGTGTTCATGGTCAAGTAATTGTGTTGAGTTCCTGTGTTAGTAATTTCATTTGTATAATGAGGCGAGAATGCAGGGGTAAGGCTTGTATGCTTTGGATGTGCGTGGTCTACAAAGCTTTGGGTGATACCTGAAGGATGGACTTTGCTTGAGCATTCCTTAATTTGTAGCTCGAAATGTTATCCCTTGAGTTGTGGCTCAATATAGAGGGTAAACACGTGTCATTCCTTAAGTTGTGGCTCAGAATGGTGTGTGTTACCGATGTGAGTGCACGAGTTGTGGCTCATACGGAGGGTCTCCACTCGATTGAGAAATCACAGATTGTGGCTGGTGATGTGCTAATCTTGTGTCGAGAGTACAAACTGTGGTTTGTATTGGGAACTACACCTGGCGTTGCAGAGTGTGGTCCGTAGCATGATTTCCCTCACATGTTATTCAAGTTGTGACTTGTAGGTGGAGGCAACAAAGAATATCTTAAGGCTATCATTTCAAAGACGTAGAACATGGATAAACATAATGGTGGTCATGGTTTATGGAATCAGAGGATAGTGTTCTCTGATGAGTGTGTGTGTGTGTGTACATTGATTTGTAAAAGCCATTATCCATGAAACTGAATAAGAAAGTGATTACAACCCGACCCAACCAACCAAAGGCATAACCAACAAATCTATTGCCACCCGAAATAGCCTCGTCACCCCTTTGTTCATGGACTTACAAAGACTATACTTCCCATAGTGGAAGGCACCTACAATATGTTATGATGACACTGCAGACCCAGACGAGTACGCATCTTTATACATGAATCAAATCAGCTTGTATTCTACCAATGACTTAATTTTATGTATGGCTTTCTCCTCGACCCTGTGAGTTAAGCCAAAAACTTGGGCTTAAGCGAACCCTAAAATGTTTTATGTGGAAAGAAAAACAAATGAAGAAAATTTTTTGTACTTACTTGCAAAATGAAGACGAAATCTGAGAGGTTTGATGGAAGTTTCAAGAATTTGAGAGGTTTGGAAGAGGAGAAAGGGTAGAGAGAATGGAAGTTTTGGAAGAGTGAGTTTTAAGTGAGACTTGTTATATAGGGGGTTTGTTTTAAAATTTCAAAAATTTAAAACATTAGTTAAAAGCCCCTGTGCATGGTGGCTCAACACCAAATTTGGTGGTTGAGCCAAGGTTCTATTTTTGTTCATTTGTAATCACTTCATTTTCTTTTCAGTTTTCCATTCATCTCCTATCATTCTCACCCTTTTTATTCTAATATAAGTGTATCCTAACTAAGCAAAATTATAAACTAAGATTCAAAACATAAATTAAAAGAAATTGGCTATTTATGTTGAATTTCCTCCCAATAGCAGTTATTTAACATCTTTAGCTTGATGTCTTATTTACCATTTGTCATCTAGTACTATCTTTGTGGTGAGTCTTGCAAAGTCACCACCTTGGCACCTCTTGAGTCTCTATCCATTGACAAGCTAACTCCTCTTTGTCATAGGATCTTCAATTTCTACAACTCTATACGGCATGAATGTCTTGACAATGAATTGTCCGGGCCATTTGGACTTTAATTTTCTTAGAAATAACCTTAGTCTTGAGTTAAATAGTGTAACCTTTTCAGGATGTCACTTGAAATTTTAAATACAATACAAAACTCCTAAGAAAACTCAGATACCATCATATAGATTATGAACTTAAACATAAACTTTTATTTCGCAAACCAAGTAAATTGTTTAAATCAAATACACCATAATAAAACTTTCATAAGAAATCCTCAGTACAAAACTTTAAAACTCAAACTTCCAAAAGTTTGAAAAATTACAACTGATAAAAAAAATCCAAAGACTTTTAAAAAAAAATCCCAAAGCAATTTTCTTGAACGTTTCCTCACGCCTGCACATCCTCACCACCATTTGTACTAACATCTGCTCTCGTATGACCAAAGTCATACGATCATCACAAAACAAACACAAATAATGCAAGGGTGAACTAACATAGAAAGAAAACATCTTAACACAAATAATCTTACAATTAGATATAGCAAGAAAAGCATATAATTTTTCAAAAATTCCATTCACACATTCATTAGGCCATATCATCAACACCACCATTATGTTATCCCCACGTAACACACCAACCACTCTTCTTGCTTTTCCAAAGCCTTATGAGTCTAAAACCATCCCACCACCCTCATGGAGCTTCACTAGGCAAGATATCCCCACCATTCTCCGTGTGAGATTTAACGATAAAGACCCTCACCACTCACATTAAGAGCTTCACTAGGAAAAATCTCCCACACCACTACCATTGAGAGCATCATCGGGAACCACTTGGATTTACAGTTATAAGGAAACAACTTAAGAATACAACAACATACACACATGTATAACCACACATTCCCATTTTAACATCTAATCACATCCATCACAATTCTCATAATGCAATCTTATAGCAATCAATTTATTCAAATTTTAGCATAACCTCATCCACAATTTCATAATACTACACCCAAAATAATACAACCACCAGAATAGAGAATTCCACTAGAAATACAGTAAACAAAAATAAAATCTGCAACAGTAAACAACAAAATCTAAAACAACAACCATAAATAAAAACAATAATAACAACCTGAAACAAAAACAAGAATAACAACCAGAAATTAAAAAAAAAAATAGCATCTGAAAATAACTTTCATTTTCATTTATATTTCTCTCAACAGGCTTCAAAAAAATATTCTAAAAATATATTACATTACATTCCATACGATTAATTCCATGACACAAAATATATAATCACCACCCAATTAATACCAAAACATTATCATGAGAATTAACCACTAAAACCCCAAATTCTAATGAAAAAAAAGGAACAACACAATTCCACCATCACTTTTAACGTTAAAATTTTATGCCATAACCATAACAGAAAAAAAAAAATCAAGATAGCTCCCCTTACCTCTCTTCCTGAAACAAAAGTTCATTGACCTTGCTCTAGTTTTTCTTCTTCTTCCCTCACACTCACAAGTTAATTTTAGATAGTCCACGAGAGATAGATGGTCCACGAGCCATTTTGTGCACACATTAGGGGAAACATAAGACTAGCATAGGGTAAAGCAACACAAATGTGCATAATACCCAATAGAATCCACTCCCTATAAACTCCATCAGTAGAGTAGGTGTTAAAGTAGACAAGCCTGTTCTACTAAATTTTTTAATCTTTGATTGATCATGTGAATTAATATATTGATTTTAATATTCAAAACAAAGAATTAATTAATCTATAACATTCTAAGAATTATCTTGTGATAATTTATATATCGGAAAAAAAAATTTCAAAATCAAAAGGTTAAATAATATTAACATTAAGGAAATGTTACGTATGGTTGATAAAGTGATATGTATGATCGAATGGGATAATATTATTGCTCTAACCATTGTGAAAGTTGAAGCAATAACATAATTTAAATCAAGTTTAAGATTTTTTATAATTTTTTATAAGAAAAAAAGAAGAAGATATCTTGAAAAGTAATAACTAATTCAAAATTGAAGTCTTAAAGAATCATGTTAAAAGTTCAAGCTCTAAGAATCAAATTAAAGAAATTAAAGAAATTATCAAGTCTAAGAAAATTATGATTGAAGCGTTGCAAATTTGAATTCTGAACTGCGGTAAGAAAACAATAACCTTCTATGACCCAACATATTTGGTTGTATTGTGCACTGGTCCCAATTCCTGTACACTGGCCCCAATCCCAAATATCTAACGCAAAGAAATTTCATTCTTTCATATTGACATTTGGGTCATCCTGGGTGCACTATATATGTATAGAGGGATTAACAAAACGTTTTTAAACCATAGTTTATGAATTTATTGAAATTAATTAATTGAGTGATACAAATGCATGTTCCGCATATATAGTTCAGTGGTATTATTGCTAACCACATGTACCCCAAGTATCATTCATGACATTCTTGAAATAATGAGGACGTTCAAGAAATAAAAATAATTTTTTTTTAAAAAAATAAATAAATTATTCATAAGTTAAAATTAATTTGCATCCACATTATTTTTTCAAATTTCTATTTTTAACTTTGGCATATATTAATTTTAAACTTTTTATTTCTTAGAAGTCTTGTTCCAAAGATGCTAGCTTAGACAATAGTATATACTGAATAGTAGTTTCGAGTCTTGTTGTGCCCCACGCCAAAATGCATAAGAAATTAACATAATTGCTACCAACACATTAATCTCATCATGTTGTTTTGGTCATGGAGTGTTTCTTTTGGGGTGTGTGTGTTTTCAATCACTATGCTAAGATGTATGCAAGTAAATGTAACAAAAGTTTTATGACATAATAAATATTTAAAATATCACAATATGATCATATTATTGAACTTTTATTTTTTTACGAGACTATCTTATCATTGATAAATTGTTAAGGTTGAGTTTGTTTTAGTTAGATGAATTTCTTTTCGTTTTTCTATAAGAAAGTAGATTAAGAGAATTAATAATAAGTCATGGGAAAACATATAAGAGAATATGACGTTAATTTAAGACTTAATGTTTGTGAATTTTTAAGTCAAACTATTTATCTACTTATTTTGTATGGTTGATGTAAACATTTCAATTTATTTTGTATTTATGACATTTTTGCAATAATTGATATCTATTTTCTGTTTATGAAAATGACGTGTTACTATTCATATAATAAATTGATTTGTTTATTGTAATTTGGGACCTCAAATACTATTGAATCTCAAATTCATGCACTGATCCTGTTTTCAATTTATTTAAAATGTACTAGAAACGACAAAGAAACCCCTTCGGATATGCCGACATGCTTCAGATTCAAACAATTTGCATTTATGTACGAAAAAGAAGATCTAAGATTTGTCTGATAATAAAAAAAATACAATTCCTAGTTTTTAAAGTAAGGGTACGATTAATCATATTTAATTAGTAAGAATATTCAAACTTATAGTTCAAAACCAATATTATTATTAGATAAATTGAAAAGTAAGTAGTTATTATCATTATTACAAGATATCCCCGATAGATATAAAATCTTATATTAAAATAAAAATAAAAATCTATATCAGGAAGATGAACGAGTGTAGACCAACGCTATTAGTTTAGTTCGTCAGTCTATAACTTAGTTTGACTAACACATATGCTTAGCACAAAATTAATTAACAAATTAGTTCGTAATTAATAGTTAATCATAAACTCGTCGATAAATAAACTTTTAATTATGTGTTGATAAATTACCTTATTAACTTAAAAGTGTATAATACAATAGTAGGTAAATATAAAATGATATAATTACATAAGTTTTATTACATAAATAAAACTTTTACTTTTAGATAAAACTAAATTAATATATAATTATAATTTTATATTTTTAACAAACAATTAATACTTTTTTATTAAAAAGTTTAGTGCTTCTCATTATTTTTGGAAAGTTTTATATGTTAACTTATTTTACTCAAACTAGTTAATCTAATGAATATTAATTAAATGTAAATTTTTATTTATTCTTAAAAATTTAATTCTTTCGTCTTCCGAATCGTTTAAATGAAATAATTTGTTCAGATAAAAAGACTTATAAAAATTTTTAGACAACAAATAAAAATATTAAAAATTTTAATAAAATTTTGATAATTTCTTTAACAATTGAAATTATAGTTACATAGTTATCTTATTTTTATATGAAATACTAATTTTACTTATATAATAAATATTATATAACTTTATCACTTTACATCATTTTATATTTATCAACTATTTATATATATATATATATATATATATATATATATATATATATATTTTATATATAATTTCACAAAATATTATTGGTATCAAAAGATTATACAAATTTAAGATAACAAATATTATATTTTGATATGTCTAATCTCATATCATTTAGAAGCTCAAAAACGATTTAAATATTTTTTCTATTATTTCATCTTTTAAAACACATTTTAAAGACATTGTAATAAAATTAATTCATTAAAATAGACAATATCTCAAAAACATGATTTATTTGAACTCTCACTTGATATTAAATACATTACATTATATATATATATATATATATATATATATATATATATATATATATATATATATATATATATATATATTGTAATTCAAGTATTTAAAGAAAAAAATGGGAGCAAATTCCCTTTTCAGCTAACTATCTATATCTATATATAGCAAAGCTAATAACCAATGCAAACAATGACAAGATTTAAACTAACTTGAATGAAATTAAAAAACATGGCTCACATGGGAAGATTCATTATCTGCTATTCAATTATTTTGTTACAGCTCAGAATGCAAGGAACCAGCGGGTTTTAAGGACCTTGAATTTAATTCATGTTGTTGATGTACAGTAAAGAAAAGTTCAGTGGCATTTCTTCACACACACTGTACCAAAATTTTATATGCTATAAGTTAAAATAATTACTTTTACACGTAATTAATAGCCAGTAGGCTTTATTTAAATATTACTAATCTTAATTTAAAATATTTTCATTGAATAAATGAAGAATGTTTTAGAAATTATATATCATTAATTAAGAGGACATTAGTTTAATTTAGCTACATTTATGTCTATAATACACAACGTTTTATTTTCTTATATTTTAGTTAGAAAATGTACAAGCTGCTTAGTGGGGCAGTGTGTATTAAAGAAAAAAAAAAATATTATTATAGACATAAAGATGGTAGATATGAGATTTAATAGAAATAAAAAAAATGATTTTTTCTACTGACAAAATAAATTATAAATGTTTATTTTTTTATTTATAGTAAATGTTATCTTTTTAAATTTCTACTTCTCACTTAATTCTCTAAAATTAGAGAATAATTATGATAATGTTGTAGTGTTAGATTATATCACCGAGGATCCAGCAATGTAAAAAATAAGTGAAGATACTGATTCTTAAGGAAGACATAGGGTTATAAAAATGAAAGATATTTTTTTCTAGAAATATATATATATATATATATATATATATATATATATATATATATATATATATTATTAATTAAATAAAATATTAATTAAAGTGTGAGTTATATAAGATTTTTTGATTGAAGTAAAAGTTAGAAAATGGTCTTAAAAGTAATATGACGAACTGAAATTCACAAAAATTGAGTTAACACTCCATTTATTATTGTATGACATATAATTATTTTTTGTTATATATATATATATATATATATATATATATATATATATATATATATATATATATATATATGAAATAGGAATCATAAAGTAGGTCTTGGCGTTTAGTTCGACTCATTAGCCCGCTAGTCTACTTTTTGTTTCTCCTGCTAATTTTCCAAACTAATGGGTCAGAGACAACATAGGACCAACCTTTAGTAAAATTAAAAATCGATTAAATGTTAATTCTTTTATATTATATTATTTGAAACATTAATAATATTATTTTAATTTAAATTATTAACGCTCATAAATTAATTTAATTTATTAATTATAATAGAGTAACGAAAAAGTAATAATATTTTAATTTGTTTAATTAGAGATATTAATTTATTAATTATAAATTTTAAAAATATATAAATGAAACAAAATTTTAAAAGTATAAGAAATAAATTGATAATTTCTTCAATTTTGATCTTTAAGTCTTCGAGTTACTTTTACTAAGGCTTTTACTCTTTTCCTTTCGTTTCTTAAACTAGAGAGGGTTTGATTTGGAATACTTTGATTTTTGTTCTTCTTTCCAAATTCATATTTTGTACTAAAGGAATCTTGTGTAGCATATTCCGAAATATCTTGTTAGTATTTTAATTAGTGTTAATACTAATCAAGATCCATTTAATTGTCCATCACATAAATGTAAGTATTGAAATGGGTAATTAGTAAAGAAGGAGGTTGAATTGGTTTTATAAAAACTTTGGTTACTTTTAAATTCTTAACACCCCTTTTTGTGTTAAATCAGATAAACCAGAGTTCAAAATGCAATTGCTACTGAACAATACACTTTTAATCAGTTAAAAACATAGATAATAGACTGATTTCATTAAACTATTAACAAAGCAGCATAATTCAACAGATCAAAATATTAAGGGTTAATTATCTTTTTCGTCCCTCAACTATTGCTAATTTTTTGTTTTAGTCCTCCACCTAACGTTTGCACTATTTTAGTCCCTGACGTTTTGAATTGAATGGAATTAGTCCTCAATTTTAAACTTCGTTAATTTCAATTGACACATATCAAACGGAAAGGCACGTCAGATCCCGTTTTCAGTTGACTTTAAAAATTTTTTGCATGTGGTTATTTTTTTGGTAACATGTGAGAGTTTGTTCCTTCTTCCTTAAAAGTCTATGGCAACCACAAACAACCGCCGTAACACCCACCACAGGCGCGCCTCGCTGGCGTTAGCAGCGAGCCTGCTCCTTCTATTTCTCTCTTTTACGCAAGGGTTTGCCTCCTCCGTGCTTACTTACGCGTGCTCTTTTCCCAGCCACCACGGCCTCCACGTTAGCCAGCCTCGTTTGCCACCAACACCCTCGTTGGAGATTTCACAACCGAAGAACACCTTTCTCTCTTTACTGATTCTCTCCTTGTGTGGTTATTGATTGTTGATAGTGAAGAGTGATGATGGGTTCATTGGTTATGGGCTCTATTTTTCTGGTGTTGGTGTTGGTGTTGGAATTTTAAATGGATGATGCGTGTTGGGTTTTATTGTATGATTGGGAGAATGGAAATTGAAAAATGGAAAAGAATGAGAAGTGGCGTATCAGAGGTTCTAAGGTGGCGTGAGTACTATGTTTTTTGTTTTGGTATGGAAGATGATTTTGATGATTGGCAAGAGATGAAATTGGCAATGGGTTTTGAGTTGGTGACCGATTCTCTCCTTGTGTGGTTACTGATTCTCTCCTGTGTGGTTATTCCTCGCGTAAGAAATAGGGTAAGAATAATGTTTACCATGGTTAATTGTAGAAGTCAAAACGTCGTTCATTCTCAACACCATGGCTCACATCTCTAGCAACAAGCTTCAGATCCTTACTTTGAGAAGTTATCAAAGCATTAATAAACTCCGCTGGGGACTGACTAAAGCCAAGAAGTAATGCTTGTCTCCTATGGTGTTCATGGATCTTCTTTATGGAATCAGAGATCAGTTTATCAAAAGCATCAATCTCTTTGTGCTTTTAGTGCTTGCCAAGAATGAAGACATATCCTTCTCTAGTGGAAGAGGCACATCAACCTGCACATCGTAACAAGTAGCTCCGGCTGGAAAATTTCCCGAAAGCTTGATTTTATGATCCAGGTGTATAGGCTGCAGAGGTGACAAATGCTGTCATATCTTTTCTAAAGGTCACAAGGTACTTCGCCCAACTCATCCCAATCTGAACAAAGGCCACAGAGTAAGCAGCGTCAACGTCAATCTTAGTGTACTTCACCATGCTCACAAGGGACAAAGCCATCAAGTAGTAGATAACCATAATCATGCTCATTGACCCAACCAAACCAATGAGGATATCCCTCGAAGGCTTCTTCGTCTCTTCAACCATCATCGCGACCATGTCGAAACCGCTGTAGGACCAGTACACCACGACGACGGAGTTGAACACGCCGTTCATGCCGAAAGGAGTAAATGAGCAGAACCTCCAGTAGATCGAGCAGGTCGAACCCGGGTTTAAACCTCTAGCAGGATGTTATCGGCAGCGACGAAGGCGAGGAAGTCGCCGAGCTCGATGCGAAGGAAGGAGAAGGAGCCGCCAGCGACTGGAATGTCGACGACGAACTTGGTGTAGTAGAGGGCGGAGAAGCTGGAGGCTGTGTAGGAGACGACGATGGCGGGAGCAGTGCCAGTGGTGGAGCAAGGCGTGGCTGAACAAACCCTTACACGTTACCAAAAAAATAACCACGTGCAAATTTTTTTTAGCTCAACTGAAAATAGGATCCTGACGTGCCCTTCTGTTTTACAGTTGTCAATTGAAATTAACGGAGTTTAAAATTGAGAACTAATTCCATCCAATTCAAAACGTCATGGACTAAAATAGTGCAAATGTTAGGTGGGGGACTAAAACCAAAAATTAGCAATAGTTGAGGGACGAAAAACACAATTAACCCAAATATTAATAAAGATTATTGAAATACTATGAATTCTGCAGAATTTCAAATTTGAAGTTTAACTAAAAAAAACTTTAAAGACTTATCAAGATTAATTCAAATAAGAAATAAAATATGAGTAAAGCCTCAAGTTATGTCAAATCACTCGAGAATAGTTAAAAGATTGTACAACTCAAATTTCTTGAAATATTAAATCACAAACCAAGAGATAAGAGAGAGAATCAAGCACAAGGACACAAAATTTTTATACTAGTTCACTCAAATTTGAGCTACATCTAGTTTGTCAAGGCAACTCAAGCCTGACTTACACTATTTCAAAATATTTACACAATCCACAAGACTATACTTTCAAAATAAGCAAAAACATAACCAAGACTCTTGAATCTCACAAAAATCTCAACAGAGCACAACAAGATCACACTTGCAAACTTGGAAAACCACCAGACAACACCTAGAAACCTGAGAAAGATCACATCTAAATGAAAGCTCTCCCTAACCAAGCAAACCTCTTTCTCCAAGTTTCAAAAACAGAGAAAAAAGCTCTAAGAAGATCAAAGATCATTTCCTAATGATTACACTTCTATGTTATTCAGAGAGAGAGAGAGTTTTCCATAAGTTTAGAATGATTTTGCGCTCAAAAATCTCAAGTCTTAACACTCTCTCTAAAAAACCAGAACTTATAGCCAATCTATTAGCATATTCAACTGGTTGATTTTTCAATTCAATTTGTTGATTTCACTTAACTTAAGTGAAATCAGCTTATTAAAGAATAATTCAACTGATTAAATATGTAACAAATAGAACTATAATAGCAAACCATTTAACTTGTTAAAAAACCATTTAACTTGTTAAAAAACCATTTAACAGGTTAAAAGACACCAACTAGGCCCTAAACATCTATACAATGCCAAATTGTCTACACTAAAAGCACCAATCTTCAAACATTGTGTTCTTCATGTGAAATCTAGATTTAGCACACACTCCAAGCTTGATCAACACATCACATCTTCAAGTCGTCACATCTTCATCAATTTATCATAGCTTCATCACGTCCCAATGCAATGACTTCATATTTCTTCATCAAATCTTCAAGCATCAAATCATTTGTGCTAACAATAAAATGTTTCTATATCTATTATAAAATGGTCGTTTGATTTAGAAGCGTTCTTAATTCAAAAGATAAGTTTAATCATAGTGATTTGATATAGAATATTTTGACTATCAATAACCATTTTAAATAATCTAACATTTGTTAAATGATTTAAAACAATTTGAGCATTAAAACTTAAAAAAAGCAATAAAGCAACTTGTTAAAAATCTGATAAAGGCATTTATACGTGACTCATCAAGTGTATACATAAATAAATAGTATGTATATGGTGTTAAAGTGATATACTAGAATTAATATCATAGTGGAATATGTAAATAAGAATTTCAAACAACCCAATTATAAATCAATGTATGAAATTTCAATGATTAGAAGTCAATGTACAAATAAATTGAAAAACTTGAATAATAAAACCAAGCCAAAACTTAAACAAATATTAAAACCAAAAATACTAAATGTTGTTCATAATGTTTCAAAATAAGGAACTTTTTTTCTTTTATTTTCTCCCCTTCTTTCTCATCCATCAAAAAGAAGAGAAGAAGAAGAAAATCATCACAAGTGTGAGGGTGAAGATGGAGATCCAACAAAAGAACGGGAAGGTGCAAAATCTAGAGGACAAAACATGTACATAAACATGTTGTGGATATTGGTGTGAGTATTTTCGCTCACCCCTACCTTAATTGGTCTAGCTTGGAAACAAAGGTAGAATCATGTGCTATGGATACTTGCCAAGTGGCAAGATCATGCCTCACATGCGCAAGGACTAACATGTCCTTACTCTTGGAGAGAAGCTAGGCGCAAAAACGGGTTGACTTGTGGTCAACCCTAAAAGGCGCCTCCCTTAGCCCATAATTTCTAGAACCAAAACCTTACACTACGACCTTAGGCTCAAAACCCTACACTACAACCCTAGGCCTAAAGAAAATTCTAAACTACTTGGCCCATTATACAATACCCAAAAGAAACCTACTCTACTATTTACAATCATTGATGGCCCAAGAGAATAAGAGCTTGGACCCACCTTCCATAGATGTAGCTTACTCTTCTTGAATATGTTTAGTCATAGCTCTTATGGTTGGTCTTTTAGCTAGGGGTTTGCCATCAGAAATAAAACCACTCATTATAAGATTAATGACAAAATGCTAAGGACCTTTCCACCCTACTAGAGAGCTCAAGTGATAACCTTGAGAGCACCTAAGTACCTTGAGAAGATGTTACTTCAGAAGTTGGTAGGTATCTTAATTGTTCATTAACAAATTTGGTAAAATAATGTGAACAACCTCAGAGAGAAGAATCTAACTCTAAAGATAGGGTGAAAGAATAAGAAAAGTGATTCAACAAATGTGTTTGAAGCTGCAAATGAAAAATCAGTCAAGTCTGAGTCTAATGATGAGGAGTTGTCCTTTCTGACATATAGATTCAAGAGAGCAATGAAGAAATATGGAAGAAGTAGAAAGTTCAAACCTAAAGACAAGGATGAGATCATCTGCTACGATTGTAAGAAGTATGGACATATAAGAGAGGATCGTCCAAATCAGGAAAAGAAGGAGGATAAGACTAAGACCTTTTCTTCTTAATCTATCTGATTGCATGTTACTTGACCTACACTATCTTGAGAACGAAGAATATTTTAAATTCTATTTTTCAAAAAAAAATTGATAGATCGTCTATCAAGAAGAAAACTATCATTTGATTATACAATATCAAATGATACTTATGATAATTTGCAAAATTTCTTAAAACACAATTCAATCCTCCTTTTTGTGATTTTCTTATTTTCTACAATATTCAACAGGAAGAAATGTGTGGTATATATCTAGTTATCAAGTTTGTCAAACGAGAGTCACTTCTTGGTGGTAAGGTCAAACTGAAAAGTCCAAGAGATTATGTTGTCAACACTAGAGAAACCTTTGAGTAACAACTTTACATCCATTGTAGAGCATGCATATTACATTTAATTGGAGGTTTGTTAACACCTAGCAAAACAAGCAACAAAGTACACATCATGTATTTAACCATTTTTAACTGATCTTCACAAAATGCTACAATTTGAGTTTAACATGATTAATTGTTTTATAGAGGAATTGTGTAGCACAAATATAAGAGCAAAGACAACGGAAGATTGTAAATCACTAATACAACCATGGGCATGACATTGCATGTCATACATTGAGCTCATTCCCAACCTTCAACCAACATACCTATTGGTGTGCAAGTGGAGTGCAAACAGGGTACTAGACTTTTATGAATATGTCTCACAATGATATAGTTGGGTGTAGAGTAAGGATACATCATTTTCAAGGAAATCAGATACAATATATACCAAAACATTTATCATATCCTTCTTTACTTATGTCTTTAATATCACCTTTGGTTAGAATTTTCATAACAACCATCACTTTATGCAATTTTGATAAGTTTCATATTGATATTTGAAGAGATTAACACTAGCTTGATCATACAATGATGCACGATTATGGATGTCGTGCGTTGTGATAGTTTATTTTGTAATTATTATATGATATCAATATGATAATGTGAAGTTAACATTTGATTTGTTATAGAATGAATTTTTCTTGTCCAACAATTTTAACAAAATACATAAAATATGAACTAGCATTGATTGATAATAAAATTCAAGATTGTTATTTTATACACAAAAACACATGAAATGGTACATGAAAAATTCCATTTTTTTCTTCTTTGTGTCATAGTTACTTTAAGCCAATCTTGTAAAAAAAAACTCACCCCTATCATTAAAAATTGGTCCATCCTCTACCCAATTTTATTTGGTTTTTCATAACAACTCTTTAATACTTGAAGCCTCAACTACATTTGACTATGAATTATAGACAATAGTCATTTGCGTCAAATTTCAATTATATTGTGTCAAATTTATTTGTAATAAGTTAGAACACCAACTTCAAATTCAAATAGACAGTTCTACCATTCTAATTTCCAATTATGGTTTATACCGACATTTGAATGGCAAAATCCAAATGAGAGTTTTAGTGTTCAACAACAAACCCGTTGTCCAAAGAATAACCCCTCAAAGAAACACTATGAACAACACTAATTCGTAATAAATCTAATACGTTATAAATATCATCATTATTGTAGTACTGTGGTGACTAACACTATAAAAATATAATACGATGCGTATAAACTTAAATGTAAAAATTATTATACTACTTTGTATAATGGTTAAAATTTCTTTGTAATCTTTAATATTATTTCTCATATCACCAATAAACATTTACTACAAAAATAACAACACTTTAGTTGTAAATAATAATAATATTACTAATTTAAACTATGCTTACTTTTTTCTTGATATTAGTAATTTAAATATAGGTGAATATAAATTAAAATTTAATTTAAACATATATATATATATATATATATATATATATATATATATATATATATATATATATATATATATATATTTTATATTTAAATTTACCAATAAAAAAGTTAATAATTTATAAAATATTAAATTAGGAACTTTTAATTATTAATGAAAGACAGATAATTCATTAACATAATGTCAAAATAATTATTAATTATTATTATTGCTACTCATAAGTATACTTTACAACGCCTTATAATATGCAAAATTTAAACTAAATATTAATAATCATTAATTAATTTTATACCTATATAAATTTGAAATGTTTATAAGTTATTATTATTATTATCAATCATTCCTATTAGCATAAATATTTATCTTTTAATATATATATATATATATATATATATTATTTATTTATTTTTTTTTAATATATATATATATTTATATATATATATATATATATATATATATATATATATATATATATATATATATATATATATAATTTGAAAACTAAAAAGAAAAAATGTACAATATCTAACATGTACCTTGGCTTTTTTAAGTGAGGTAATTAAAAATCCATATTTGAAAAGAGTAATTATGCTCTATTTTTATAAATTAAAAATATGTTTGAATATTAAAAATAAAAAGGTTAAATATGTTTTTACTCCCTTAACTTTCAGTGAATTTTGAAATTAGTTTATTTCGAAACTTTGGACCAATTTAATCTTTCATCTTTCGAAATACGTAGATTTAGTCCTTTTAATCAAATTTTGTTTATTGAGTTTATTTGTCATTTCAAGCGCGCTTCATAATAGTATTTGACTTAATATTAATGCAAAAATGTGTCAAACAGTATAACAACTTAAATACAATCCTGAAATGCGTACGAAACATCAAATAAACTCAAAACAAAATAAAATTTAATTAAAAGAACTAAATCTACGTATTTTGAAAGATGAAAGACTAAATTAGTCTAAAATTTCAAATAGACTAATTCCAAAATTCACTGAAAGTTAAGGGAGAAAATATGCTTAACAAAAATAAAATTGTTCAGTTAAAATTACAAAACTGATTAGAAAAATATATCCCTTTTTATTACGACAAACATGCGGTATTGGATAAGTGTATTCACATTTTAAATGCATAATATAATTTCAAAAACATTTAACTTTATAACTTTTATTATTTTTTATTATTTTTATAAGTTTATTGTTTTTCAGTAATTAATCGAAACATGTGAAAAATATCAGAACTTAAAAAATATATAATTTTCTATAAATAATACTAAGCAGTTATGAATTTTGTATAAACAGTATTAAAAAAATTGTGCGACATTTACTATTAAAAAAGAAGAAACTATTTGATTACTTTAACATAAAAGAAATTCTTCAATTACTTTTATATATATATATATATATATATATATATATATATATTAAAAGATAAAATGGTTCAATTAAAAGATGACACCAAAACGAAGTTATCAAATGATAAATGGTAGAGCTGTCAAAACGGATAACCCGGCTCAACCCATCACAGGTTGATGATTTAGTGAGTTAACCCAACCCGACTCACTTTTTAGTGAGCCAAAAAAATTCGAACCCAACCCGACCCACCACGAGTTGGCGGATGTAAGGCCCATTAAAATTTTTATTCTTTTCTGTCCTAAATTATAAGGACTGCCCTTGTGAGTTGGGCCTAAGGGCTGACCCAAAAGGGGAGACTAGACCCCTAAGTTTGCCCTAACACATCACTCCCTTCACTTTACAGAAACAACCTCCTTGTCTCTTAGAGCAGCCACGACTCTCTACTAGGGTTTAGACCTCTGTTATCTCCAAGCTTGTTCAACCCCTTTCTTGCTCCACGTAAGTCATCCCTCAGCTCACACTTCTCCTCCCTGGGAATATTTTCGTTTTTACAGTAGGGTTTCACCGTGAGCTTAGTTCCTAACTTTGTTCCACTGTCGTGATCCGCTAGTTAGAGTCGAGGCACTTTCTAGCTACTTCCAGGTAAGGGAAGCTATAACCTTTTTGTTTAATGCGATCGCGGTTTGTTTTGCTTGTATTTTCATGATTCTTGAACTGGTATGTTGTTGTGGATGCATGGAATGGTTGGTGTCGTCGTTGGTGTGTGAAAATACAACTGATGCAGGTACGAATAGTGGCGAGGACAGATAATCTCGCCCAAGCGAGCTTGTCTCGCCTAGGCAAGGTGAGCAAAGGCTCGCCCAGGCCTTCTCGCGCGAATGGTCACTCAGGCGACCAGCTCAGTTTTGAGCGAGCGAGCGTCTCGCTCAGGCGAGGGGAGTCTCGCCTAAGCGAGAACGTGCAGAGGCCACTGTTTCAGATTCTCGAGTTCTCGCCTAGGGGAAGGGAGCTCGCCTGAGCGAGAGACTCTCTCGCCTGGGCGAGACCCTTCAGTCTGAGCGAGAGTGCGTTTTAGATTGGTGTTCTTCTTGTTCTTGAATGTTTGGCCTGTATTTGATTGGACTATTATATGATGGCATGGGGGAAATGAGTATGCATGAGTGGGAGGGTGTATGAGTTATGAATGATGGACTTGAATAATACTTGGCATGTAATGAACATGAGATGGTTGGTATCAAAATGGCACGGTATTGGCATGAGGTGAAATGCTATATTTATGGTTAGGGAAGGATGAGCTAGAATGGTATTCAACATGGAATGTGAATGAGGAATTTGGTTATGAAGATTGGCATGAGAGTTCTGTGCATGATAATTATTAATTTATTGATTGAGTATGCTTGGTTTGTGTTAGTGCGTAATTCCTTAGAATCTCTAGGTGAGATTTCAAGGTCGTGCTTCAGTGGTTGAGACGTAATTCCATGGCCCCTGTTAGTGGGTGTCCATGGTGGTACCCCATCTATATAACTTGGTAAGGATTCAAGGTAAGGATTGCATTCTGACACTCTAAGGAGTCAGTTAGTCTCACTTAGAGCGGACTGACTCTTGTGGTGAGAATAGTAGGAGGCCTGAAACTCATTAAGGGCTAACCTTGTGTGTGGGAGATTGATTCATTGTAACACATAGCTCGCGGGTGAGCAGCTCGGGGGTGAGTAGAGGTATCCACCACAAGTGCAAGCGTCCGTTGAATCCGACCAGATTATATGTAATCCGGATGAGTCGAGTTGAGTCTTAGTGTATTGATTGAAAGGTCATAACATGCTTGGTTGATATATGTATTTGGAAATGTGAAAGTATTTCTGATTACATTGATGCAATCTTTTTGGCTCTAGCTTACCCTTTTGCTTGTTTGATTATCTTGTATGTGGTTCTTCTCCTTTTGCGATGATCATCAATTTATTGATGTGAGCAGATGCGAGAGGTACTCGCGGTCAACAAAGAAATGGTGACTCCGCTGCTTAGCCATCTGGGCTGGATTTGTCCACTTTGGGCTTTCCTTTAGGGCCACGGCCCATATATTATCTGTTATCTTTACATTTCCCAATTTTATTACTGTTGAATATGTGTATCTGGTTCGTTTTGGCATCGTGGTGTGCCTTGGATTGTAAGGAGTGGTGTTTAAACTTCGAGATTGTGCTAAGATAACTTCTACGTGATGTTTCCTTTAAATTTGGTTTATTAGTTAAAATGGGACCTTACATTTATGGTATCAGAGCGGTCATTCCTTAGGTCTGTGGACTTGGGTGTCCGCTTAGCTTTCTCTGTGTCTTCTGAGTGTTCTTAGTTAAATTCTTGCCTTTATCAAGCCTAACCAAGTGATTTTCTGTGTGCTAGTGAACTATGGCACCTCCTCGTAGGACTCTGCAATCATCTCAGGATAACGTACCTGATATCGCCAGGGCAATAAAGGCGATGGTAGCTGCTATGACGCAACAGAGCACGGCGATGATGCAGTAACACGAAACATCTATGCAGCGACAGGCAGCGTCGCTTGAGAAGCAACAGCTGGTGATGCAGCAGATGGAGGCTACGAGAGTAGCTGTTGAGGATGCCCACCGGCAGCACATGGAGGCCCTCCGCTAGCTAGAGGAGACCAGGATGGTTGCACCTGCCTATGGTCTAGAGCCACGACCTGTAGCCATGGAGTGGAGTTTAGAAGATTTCCTGAAGCACCACCTAGCGAAGTTTTACGGGAAGACTAGTCTTAATGCCACAGATCAATGGCTGAAGGACCTAGAGCGCATCTTTGATGCGAAGATGTGCCCCGCGGAGAACAGACTGGCATTCTCAGTGTATATGCTCACAGGGGAGGCGGAACATTGGTGGATCAGCACCAAATCCATCTTAGAGGAGAGAGATGAGCCGGTGACATGGGAGGCTTTTAGGGAGAGATTCCTCTCCGAGTACTTTCCAGACAGCATTCGGTATGCCAAGGAGGTGAAATTCCTCTAGTTGACTCAGGGGGGAAAGACCGTGGCGAAGTATGTTGAGAGATTCAAGCACCTTAATCGTTTCTACACCCTACCACTTAATGAGGAGTGGCGATGCAGAAAGTTCGAGAATGGTCTCCGCGATGATATGCGCTTGATGGTGGCTCCCTTGTCCATCAAGGATTTTGTTGCTCTGGTGGAGAAGGCTAGAGTTATGGAGAAGATGAAGCATGAGGTGGAAGGTCATCAACCACAGCAACCATAGAGAGTAGGTGGACCATATGGGTCCAAGCCCAAACATGAGGAGCAGAGGAGACCATATGACAGAGCTCACCATCAGCCTCAAGGGTCTAGGAGCTTTTCACCTCAGCAGGGTCGGGTACAGTTCTATATATGTGGAGGTCCTCACCCGAGGAGTGCTTGCCCACGCATGGAGGGTTACCGTAGATGCAACAATTGTGGCAAGGAGGGCCACTTTGGGAAGAACTGTCCCACTCTTTTCCAAACTCCCCACTAGCATCAGCGGAGAGACAAAGGCAACAAGCCTCAAGCGACAGGCCGAGTTTATGCCATGACAGGAGCAAAAGCTGCAGGTTCAGGTAACCTCATGATGGGTTATTGTTTGATAGTTGGGATGAAAAGTTGTGTGTTATATGATTTTGGAGCGACACACTCTTTTGTGTCAAACACTTGCGTGAAAAAGTTGGGTTTGTCGGTGTGTGAGCTGTAGTGTGAACTTGTGGTATCTACTCCGACATCGGGTTTGGTCAGGACGTCGTCCTTGTGCGCTAGGTGTCCAGTGGAGGTAGAAGGGCGCCAATATAAGGTGAATCTGATATGTCTGCCTCTACAAGAATTGGAAGTGATCCTAGGAATGGATTGGCTCTCTGCCAATTGCATCCTTATAGACTACAGGGAGAAGAGGTTGTTGTTTCCCAACTCAGAGGAACATGAGTTGTTATCGTCTCATGGGGTCATGAAGGAGCTACATGAGGGTGCCCAGTGCTTTATGATCTTCACCCATCTAGAGGTGGAGAGAGAAGAGATGAAGTCTGTCATACCAGTAGTACATGAATTTGAAGATGTGTTTCCAGATGAAGTGTCAGGGTTGCCTCCTAATAGAGAGGTGGAGTTCACCTTAGGGAGCACCAGTGTTGTTGGTGAAGAAGAAGGATGGGAGCTCACGCTTATGTGTGGATTATAGACAGTTGAATAAGATGACGATTAAGAATAAGTACCCCCTTCTGAGGATTGATGACTTGATGGACCAGCTGCATGGGTCATCAGTATTATCGAAGATAGATTTGCGGTCGGGATACCATCAGATCTTAGTGAAGGTTGATGATGTACAGCAGATGACCTTCAGGTCCAAATATAGCCACTACGAGTATGTGATTATGCCTTTTGGTGTGACCAACGCTCCGACGGTGTTTATGGACTACATGAATAGAATCTTCCGACCATTCTTGGATAAGTTCGTCGTAGTCTTCATAGACAATATCCTCATCTATTCCAGGACTCAGGAATAGCATGCAGAACACCTGAGGTTGGTGCTTGGTGTTCTAAGGGAGAAGCAGTTGTATGCCAAGTTGTCCAAGTGTGAATTTTGGATGGATGAGGTACAATTTATGGGCCATGTGATATCCGCTCAGGGGATTGTAGTGGACCTAGTCAAGGTCGAAGTGGTGGTACAGTGGGAGAGTCCCAAGTCAGCCACAAAGATCAGGAGCTTTGTGGGTTTAGCGACCTACTATAGGAGGTTCATAAAGGGATTTTCCAAGATAGTGGCGCCTCTGACACGACTCACACGGAAGGACCAACCTTTCACCTGGACAGATAAGTGTGAGGAAAGCTTTCAGGAGCTAAAGAGAAGGTTGACGAGTGCTCCTATATTAGTGATCCCAGATGTTGGGAAACCTTTTGAAGTTTATTGCGATGCTTCTCACTTGGGGCTCAGCTGTGTGTTGATGCAAGAGAAGAAGGCAGTGACGTATGCTTCACGACAACTTAAGGTGCATGAGCGTAACTACCCCACTCATGACTTGGAGTTAGCGACCATAGCTTTTGCCTTGAAGATCTGGAGGCACTATCTTTATGGTGCACAGTTTCGAGTGTTCAGCGACCACAAAAGCCTTAAGTATATGTTTGATCTGAAGGAGCTAAACATGAGGCAGAGAAGGTGGATGAAGTTCCTAAAGGACTATGATTTTGAGCTGCTATATCATCCGGGAAAGGCGAATGTAGTGGTTGATGCATTGAGTAGGAAGATTGTACATACTGCCCATCTTATGATTAAGGAAGTGGAACTACTCGAGAAATTCCGAGATATGAAGCTATAGGTGGAGTTAGGGTATAAGTTCATTAGATGTAGTACCCTGACTATATCTAGTGACTTCTTGAGCTCGGTTAGGGAGAGGCAGTTATTGGATGTAAGTTTGAACAAGATCAAAGAACAGCTTGGGTCGGAGGAGACTAGAGATTTTGCTTTGGATAGTGATGGCATACTGAGATTTCAAGGCAGAGTATGTGTACCCGACAACGTGGAGGTGAAGAAGTTAATCCTTGAGGAAGGGCATAAGAGTCGTCTTAGTTTACATCCGGCATGACTAAGATGTACCAGGATCTCAAGGAAAACTTCTGGTGGCAAGGGATGAAGAAAGATGTGGCACAGTTTGTATCCGCCTGTCTGACATGTCAGAAGGCGAAAGTAGAGCACTAGAGACCCGGTGGGATCTTACAGCCCTTGGAGATACCAGTGTGGAAATGGGACAACATCTCAATAGACTTTGTGACCCATTTGCCACGAACTTTTAGAGGGCATGACACCATCTGGGTGATAGTGGATTGATTGACCAAGGGTGCTCATTTCTTGGCGATGAACTTGAAGATGCCTATGGCCAAGTTGGCTCAGTTGTACATCAAGGAGATTGTAAGATTGCATGGAGTACCTTCAAGTATAGTATCCGATAGAGATCCGCGTTTCACTTCCCGATTCTGGCAGACGCTACAGAGTGCTATGGGTAGCAAGCTCACCATGAGCTCATCTTATCATCCTCAGACTGATGGCCAGTCTGAGAGGATGATCCAGTCAATTGAGGACTTGTTACGGACATGCGTATTGGATCATCTAGGCGATTGGGATGAAGGGAGCTCGCCTAAGCGAGAGTCTCTCTCGCCTGGGCGAGACCCTTCAGCCTGAGCGAGGAGTTGGGCAAGAGTGCGTTTTAGATTGGTGTTCTTCCTGTTCTTGGATGTTTGGCCTGTATTTGATTGGACTATTATATGATGGCATGAGGGAAATGAGTATGCATGAGTGGGAGGGTGTATGAGTTATGAATGATGGACTTGAATAATACTTGGCATGTAATGAACATGAGATGGTTGGTATCAAAATGGCACGGTAATGGCATGAGGTGAAATGCTATATTTATGGTTAGGGATGGATGAGTTGGAATGGTATTCAACATTGAATGAGAATGAGGAATTTGGTTATGAAGATTGGCATGAGAGTTCTGTGCATGATAATTATTAATTTATTGATTGAGTATGCTTAGTTTGTGTTAGTGCGTAATTCCTTAGAATCTCTAGGTAAGATTCCAAGGTCGTGCTTCAGTGGTCAGTACGTAATTCCATGGCCCCTATTAGTGGGTGTCCATGATGGTGCCCCATCTATATGACTTGGTAAGGATTCAAGGTAAGGATCGCATTTTGACACTCTAAGGAGTCAGTTAGTCTCACTTAGAGCGGACTAACTCTTGTGATGAGAGTAGCAGGAGGCCCGAAACTCATTAAGGGCTAACCTTGTGTGTGGGAGATTGATTCATTGTAACACATAGCTCGGGGGTGAGAAGCTCGGGGGTGAACAGAGGTATCCACCACAAGTGCAAGCGTCTGCTGAATCCGACCAGATTATATGTAATCCGGATGAGTCAAGTCGAGTCTTAGTGTATTGATTGAAAGGTCATAACATGCTTGGTTGATATATGTATTTGGAACTGTGAAAGTATTTCTGACTGCATTGATGAAATCTTTTTCGCTCTAGCTTACCCTTTTGCTTGTTTGATTATCTTGTATGTGGTTCTTCTCCTTTTGTGATGATCATCAATTTATTGATGTGAGCAGATACGAGAGGTACTTGCGGTCAATAGGGAAATGGTGACTTTGCTGCTTAGCCATCTGGGCTAGATTTGTCCACTCTGGACTTTCCTTTAGGACCACGGCCCATATATTATTTGTTATCTTTACATTTCCCAATTTTATTGCTGTTGAATATGTGTATCTGGTTCGTTTTGGCATCGTGGTGTGCCTTGGATTGTAAGGAGTGGTGTTTAAACTTCGAGACTACGCTAAGATAACTTCTATGTGTCAGCACGTGGTTTTTTTTATTTTTAAAATTTTTTTTTTTATAATTTTAAAAAAAATTGTCACGTGTCTATTTGACATTGTATCATGTGTCACTATTGATTGTGAAACGTCTCAATGTAGTCCATATATTTGTTATTTTGTCTCAATTTGCTTCCAATTTTTTAAAACTGAATCAATTTCAACCCTATATCAAATTTAATTTTTATATAAATTTTACAATGGTATTTTTATTATAATTGATATTTTTAACAAAATTAAGTTTATTTAAATGTATATTTTGCATTGAACTTTACTTAAATATTGTTTCAAATATTTATATATCAATAATTTATAGACAAATGTTAGAATTGGTTTAAAAATAACATATATAAATTGAATTGTAAAATTTTAAATAAATATATTTATTTTAAACTGTTATAAAATTGATTTAAAATTTTATATTTTAATTTATAAAGTTTTTATTTTTAAAGCAATTCTAACATTTATCTATAAATTATAGATATATAAATATTTAAAACAAAATTTAAATAAATATCAGTGCAAAATATGCATTTAAATAAACTTAATTTTGTTAAAATATCAATTATAATAAAAATACTATTGTAAAATTTATATAAAAATTAAATTTGATATAGGAATGAAATTGATTCAATTCTAAACAAAATAGGAACCAATTGAGACTTTTTACATCCAATAGTGACACATGACACTGCCACATCACACTGTCTCTGTCACATGGCACAATGTCTAGCAATTTCAATTTTTTTAAAAAAAATTATAAAAGAAAAATTTTAAAATACAAAAAAATTAAAAAAAAAATTAAAAAAACCACGTGCTGACATGTGACACATAGTTAACACCATTGATGTACAGAAAGACCTGATTGCAACAAATTTTCCAAAATAGGAACTCAATTGAGTCAAATAAAAATGGGAGACCTACTTGATATTTCGCTAAAAAAATGAGGACATCTAGAATGATTTAACCAAATATAAATATAAATTATTATTATTATTATTATTATTATTTGTATTTTCTATAATGTTCTTAATATTAGTCAAAATTAAAATTATTTTCAAATATTAAAATAAATTTATGTTGCTTTTAAACTATATACATTTTATTTAAATCATGAAAATATATTAGATACAATCTTAATAATAGTTGTATATTAAGACTCCTTACATAAGTTTATTCACTTAACCATTCGGACTGGATTACAAAATTTGAGTTTACACATTTTTAAATAGACCAACCCATAAATTGACACATTAAAATAAGTAAAAATCCATTAAAGACAATTAAGTCCATTAAGATTTATTGATTCTAAACTCACTTAATATCTCAATATTAAGCTTAACTACATGTTAATTATATGCAAATAGCATACAAGCATACTCAATCACAGAGCATCTATAAAGGGAATATTAACATATGGTTGTTATATCTTCCAAACAAGTTGCCTATCTTAGACCTGACTTATATTGATACAAGAGAGAAAAATTGATGTTTTCGACCACCATGGATGTAATGAGTTAAGCTTTGATTAGCCTCGTGTTATCCGTTGAATTTTCAAGTGTTAGTGTTGTGTTTGTTGCACATACTTTACACTCTAATTGATTTTTCTTAGCTAGATTTATGGAATCATTTTATATGACTGAAGAGTTGTACGTTTTGAGATTTCTTTTAGCATACTAAAACAATTTCATCCCAAATCACATTGTTTCTACAATAGGTATTTTAGTTTTGGTATGAGAATACATTTGAGGAGAAACAATAATTGGATGAGAACACTAGATTTTTTCTGTAAACATTCGAAGCATTTGGATACCTTTTTCGGTATAGTTAAGTTTCTGGGTATTCAATACAGTCGTTATTAAAAAATTTTGTTCTATTGAATACTCAAAATACTTTTTTTATTTTCATTTAAATATCCTACCATTTGATGATATGACCCTTATTTCTATCTTCTAAACTCCAACTTGCTAATCAACTTGTGTCTTCTTCCTTTAATCTCCTCCAATTCTCGGTATTGGGTAGACAAGAAACGAGTTGACCGAGAATTGTAGGAGATTGAAAAAACACGAAAGGAGTTGTTCAATGAGATCGAGACGAGAAGACAGAAATAACAGTCACACTATCCCCTTTAAAGAAAAAATGAAGCACAGAACACTTGGACGAAAATGAAAATAAAAAATATTTAAGTACTCAATAGAATGAAAATTTTAACAGGAACTCAATTAAAATTATTCAAATTTATGAAAATATTCAAATTTTAAAGACCCTGTCTTAATTAAGCCTTTTTTTTTTAAGTAAAAGCCAAGACCAATGTTAAAGACATGGAAGTAATAATATGAGAGCCCACAAACAACTCTGATAGCCTGAAGCAAACTACTTCTGCAACAATTTGTAATGGATCTGAAAGACAACTGACAAAGTAACCATACTTAGGAATTGATAATTGTATGGATCAGTTAATTTAAATTCAAAAAATCATTTTTTTTCAAAATGTGCAAGAGATTATTTTAACTGAGTTTTTTTAAGTACAAAATAAACTAATCAACCTAGCACAGTTATCATGCCTCTTTGGGCTCCAAGCATAAAAGATAAGCTATTAAGCCAATCACGGGAACATACCTAAGATACTTTACTACAGCAACCTTGTTTTCTTGGACATTCTGGAGGTTGTCACCAATCAACCAAGGCTGGAAAATCATGTAAAGACATATGTCCCATATGAAGGCATAAGCCAGCCTTTCTGATCCAAGATAACCCACCAAGTAGTCCCATCTATCTGATATGCCCCCAAAATTTGCATCCATTCGCCCATAAAGAGTCCACAATAGAGATACAAGACATGCACACCCACCAACCACTCCAACAATTGGAGCACCATTTGCCATCACCGACCCAAATTGTGAAAGTTTTCTTGGAGCAGTCTCATCAACAGGATCATTCAAGCGGATAGCCATGTATGGGATCAGAAATGCTGGCATCATAAGAAAGGTAATGTAATTACATAACATCTAAAGGAAGAATAAGTTGAAATTAAATCATTCATCTGTTTCGGATAAAGGAACATTGCTGTTCTATTGGAGCTAATCAAAAAGACTTGTCAAGCAAGAGAGGTTTGTCAGACATACTGTTTGTCAGGAACATTTGCAGGCCCCAGAGGACATCTAGAGACCCTTTATATCTATCTTTCTTTTTATCTGTGAACAGCAATGGGGCAAACATAAACGTCCAGCCAATCACAAAATTGAAGAGTCCTTCGGCCATCTGAAGTAAGAAAATGATCCAAAATTAGGGAGATTGTTACATCAAATGGTTGTATTTGGTGCCGATTACTTTGAGCAATGACACTTACAGGATGAAGAACTGGCGCATCAATCAGACGAATTCCAACTACTCTGCCAAAATGGTCAATGTGGAAATCATTGAAGTGCAAAGATAACCATTATAGTTTTCTTCAAAAAATACACAAAAAGCAGTATATAGTCCATGTTATTCTTAAAAGGAGCAGATCAAGCTTCAGATCTGTTTGTGAATAAAATAGCTTGTTTCAGTGCAGTAATGGATTCAAAATCTTTTGCTTTCTTTTCTTTTCTTGTCGAAAAACTAGAAACACGATAGAAACAATTAGCAATCACTTCCCCAAGAACCTAAATACAGGATAAGACTGTATATATACAATAGTTTTCTGCTGGGTATCTGGAGGCACATAACGGGAATTATCCATACTACATGGCAATATAGGTTTCAAACGTAAATTTTCATATATAAAAAGATGAAAGGACTCAAAATGAATCTTTTGAAACAAGTTTCTTCTCGTTTATGTATAAAAATTGACCAAAATACAGTTTATTCACCAATATAATGGAAAAATGTAAATATGAGAACGTCGTCGGTTATTCTCATTTGTCATTGTAATGCTTGTAAATTCATCCAAATTAAAGAATCTCCATTATGAAAAATAAAAGGAATCAACTCAGACATTATTTGTTACCTAGGTACAATGAGCAATAGGGTACGTACCAAAGTTCATGAAAGGCAATATGAAAAAGAAATTTAGAGAAAGACCCACAAGAGAGTTCCATGTGTCAGAACTTATGGCCCATACAGGATCTCCCTGTCACAATACGAGGAGTCTTTGAGATTTCAAACTTTAATCAATTCTATACAATATTAACAAATAGAAAAAAAAAAATTATATACAACATAACTATTCAAAATGTTCCAAATTGCCAAGGCAAAGGAAGAAGCAAAGGAGAAAGTTTTGTTCCCAAAGCTATGGAAACAACTTTCTACAATCATTTTAAATTACAAGCGGCACCACAAAAGGAACAAATGTTTTGTAGTACCGGCTCCCTTCAGAGTAATCACATTTACTTTAACAGTTTCTTATTATTATCTTATATCTAGAAACAAAACGTAAGAAGTTAATTTTTCATGGATTCTCACTGTAACAAACTTACCATCGAATGGTCGGTCAATCATAAATCATTAACAAACAAACATCCATGGCAATCTTTACTACAGTGCAAAAAAAATTGTTTAAATCCAAATAGCAATTCATGGCAGATGTTCTAATATACTAGCTTCGTTCACATTTTAATACAAAAAAAAAAAAAAAATCACACTTTTCTTATTAGAAACTATAAGCAAATGTTAACTACTTTTACCTTTAATGATGCTTTTCTTAAAAGATCATAATAATAAATATTTAACTTTTGGTTTTACCATCATAATATGTAGCAAAAAGGGTATTTTAAGAACAAAATTAAGAGACTAGTTTGCTTTCTTTAATCAATACAAAGTTAACTCTTGTTTCCTTATAAATGAGAACGGAAACAGAGGTAGTACTAGAAAATTTTCAAATTATTTAATCCCTGTTCCAATATTCAATTATTTCATATTAGATTCCAATTTCATGTTGAAAGTTAAAGTAACAAGTTACTTCCAGTTTTTCAATTTTTGGGTCCATTTTAGAGGTGAGAATCAATTTGAGTGGTTATCTTAAGACGCACTTAGGAATCAATGAAGACCAAAATCAATTTAAGTTTATAAACATCCCCCTCATGGCAAATTGAAAATTTGAAAAAGGTAAAAAGGGTACGTACAGGGGCATAAGGAAGCAGGAAGAGCCATAGAATGTAGACACCTCCGGCAACCCAAAGCGTAATTTGAAGCACTTTTCTGAGATTGTCTTCACCCTCTTCCGAAGAGAGTATAGGTTTCCGGCGACTAGAAAAGCACAATTGAGTTCCCGAAACGCCGCGTTTGGCTTTGATAACGGCAGGGGAAAAGCAACGGGTGGAGTTGACAGCAAGGTGAAGCGGTCTTCGGTTGAGCAATTTGGGAAGATGGAGTGAAGATTTTGAAGGCAAGGGTTTGAGTGAAAGGAATGGGCGCAGGAACGGTGAAGACGACGTCGCTGTGGTTGTCGACATAGCTTCAGAGGCTTGGGCATTCAGTGTTTCGCTCCACTGTTCACCCTTTATAGAGTGGACGCCACGTTGTATTTTACTATTTTTATTATTGTGTAAAGATATCAATTCCTATTATCCGAAGTTAAAATAAATTTGTATTAATATTTTTTATTTTATTCAATTTTCAATGACATGATGATCAAAAAAATGATAATTAGATTATTGAGTTTTAAAAATAAATAAATAACAGGAATTGTAAATAATTAGTAAATAGAAATTTAATTAAAAAGAATAAAAAAATTAAAAACTTAATTAAATATTTAAGTTTTTACATTTGATTCATTTCTGAAAAGGGAAAGTTTATACTTTGATGGACAAAGGAGAGTTCAATTCACAAATACGTCCCTTCTCATTGAATTTTCATGAATGAGACTCAAACCTTATTCCCAAATCAACAGCACGACATTGCAATTTAATAACAAATTATTTGTCGAAATTAAAATAAGAATCTTATAGTTAGATGTATTTTAATGAAATTAATTGTTCTTTTCTTTACATAAATCCTGTTATATATAGAGAGAGAGGGAGAGAGAGTGGATCTTCATAGGATTGTAGGAGGCCATGGCCCCCAAATTTTTAACTTTTTTTCTAAATATATGTTAAATTTTTTAGATAAAATTTTATTTCTTTTATAAAATATAATATTTAGTATTAATAAATAATAAAATATAAAATTAAAATAATAGAAGTAAATAAAATTTATTGAAATATTTTATTTGTTCTCTCTCATCGTTGTATTGTATTCATCTTTTACTATTGCATAAGATCTTTTGTTTTTGAAAAAAAAAATAGAAAGTTAGACACAAATTCATTTTTTCTGCTTTCATTTTTTTATCAATTCTCTTTCATTCTTAAAGATAAAAAAGGTAACTCTATTGTATCTTGATAATGAAATATTAGTTTGATATTTAATATTTTTTTTATCTCATGAGTTTTTCTATATATTTTTTTATGAACATAGAAGGAAAAGTTATGTATTATAGGTTTTTTCATAACTTTTTTTTAAACATGACTTGATTATAAGTATGTTTCTCAATTTTCGATTAGATTTTTATAAATTATGTTGTAGTCTTATTTTTTTAAAATAGGTACATTGGTGAAGAATAAAACAATATATTTGTTCATTTATTTTAGAGTGATAAAAGGAAAAATACCAATGTACTTATTCACGACGAAGATGAAAACAATACAAATTTACTTATTCACATATTTTCAAACACAAACGCATGATAATAAGGATCCAATTGTTGAATTAGAGAATCCTTTGATCCTTTGAAACTTACGTTCTTAAATATGAAAATATCCCATGAGTGAAAGAGATGAAATTAGAGAGTTTATTTAAAATGAGTTTCATATCTAATACAATTTCAAAATTATCATTTTTGTAAGGAGAAACATACAAAGAGATGTCAATACTAAATTATATTTTTTTATATTGATTAAATATATAAATTTTGAGTGGTCTCTTCAAACTTTCTTATCAAGATTATATATATATATATATATATATATATATATATATATATATATATATATATATATATATATATATATATATAAAAGTCGTATTCTCTACTGTCAACTTCTCCGTATATATACATTTTTCATTTTGAGATAGTTTTAATAATTTAATTAATTAATTAAAAATAATGTTTTTTGTAACCCCTACTTGCACACAATGGTCATGCTTTCCATTCTTTCTTTACCAGAAGTGAAAGTTTCTTCTCTCTTCTCTCTAACTTACCTTCACCTTATATCAACTTTTACATAGAGTAATAGAAGAACTAAGAGACTTTTAAATCGACCATATTTCAAAAGAGTAAATTTTTATTTACTTCATAGAATCATTCTTCTTTAGTTTGTATTATTTTAGTCATTACTAAGGATAGTTTAGAGAAATGATCGTCTCAATTTAAAGAAGAATTGGCAACGTAATTCTTGTTTCTTTTGTTGTTGTTCCAACCACAATATATACACATAAAGATTAAATAACTAGTTATCTCAATCTATGCTAATTACATTTAAATCATTCCTAAATATAATTTGTACAAATTGTCACAGTTATAATTGTGGTAACAAAATCAATTATAATAACAAAGAATATTAGAATATTTATGGAGAATATTATGGAGTATCAACAATTATTAAGGGATATCTCATTACCCCCTCCCCCTCAAGTTGGGTATATGGTTACAAATGCCCAACTTGGAAAGAGCACATTCAAATTGAGTCTTCCCTAAAGCCTTGGTGAAGATATCTACTAGTTAAGCATGATAAAGCACATGACTGGTAGCAATAGTTCTACTTTAACGGAAGAACGAGACAAGGTGTGTTGCTTTTTAGTTTTCCATGAGATGGGTGAATTACCAAGAAGAATAAACTAACTAGTAAGAGATTTTCTAGTCAAAGGACAATCAGCCCAATCTGAATCACACTAAGCAAATTTCAACATGGACTTTTGTAGAAACCTATTTTTACACTTTTAAAAACAACTGAAGTTACCCCTTTCAAGAACCTTTGAACAAAACCATAGAAGTTAACCTTTTTGTGTTTTTCATTTTTCAAGCTTTATGGATTTTTTTTTCTTTTCCAAAGTATTAAACCTAAAAGTAGATACAAATAAATAATAGGCCACATAAAAAAAAATCCAACTCACACAAATAGTGCCAGGTTGTCACGGTTAGGGATGTCAAAAACGTTCGTACTCACGGGTATCCACGGATAAAACTCGCAACAGGTAGGAAACGAATATTAAAAATGGATACCCGCTACCCGCAGGTACGTGTATTTTTGATACTCGCATGTTAACGGGACGGGCACGAGGATCATAGTATCCGTACCCGTTGATACTCGTACCCGCCAAACTTTAATTCACAAAAATACTCTTATATATATATGTATTAGTAAAAAACATTCTTACCTAATTTTTTATAAGCTGCATATCTTGTCTTGTATTTATTCTTCTAGCTTCAAGTATAGGTACGGTGTCTTTTTCCATGTACACCCCTTGACATTCTTCTCTTTCCTTTGGGCATATACATCAAATCCTATATAGACAATGACGTTTATGGTATGCTTGTTATCAAATGATGGAATCAAAATAAGAATAGACACGTGACAATTGAGGTTTATTATTTGTTTATTTTGTTTATTTTTCAGGAATCAATTGGAGAAAGTGAGCTTGTTGATCAAAGCACTAATTAAAGAATTTCCATTGTGTTGAACATCATTTTGTATTTACTTTTATAATTATTTGGACTTGTATGAACTTGAGTTTATTTGAACTTTATTTAAAATTTATGACAGTGATGTATTTTATTTTATTTTATTTCAATTTATGATTAAATATTTGTTTTTTAAATAATTTTGTAAATATCCACGGGTACTCGTGATACCCGCAGGTATAAAAAAAATAGACGGGTACCCGCATAATGGATACCCAACGGATATGGGTACGAGTACGAAACAGATATTTATTCAGTGGGTAGGGTACGGGGAGTGATAATGTTAATTTTTACCATTATCCAAGCTATATTTCATTAGCAAAATCATCTCTTCCAAAGCTTTTAACCTACTTAATCCTCAATTTTAGCTTACTTTTGTAAATAAATACATTGTGAGTTGCATTGATCCAAATATACCATTAATCCCCATTTTTTTTGTATCCTTTTTGTAGATTGGAAGCTTTGCTCCAAAAGTCCAGATAAATGAGTGACCCGGAATAGCAAGGAGAAGAGCAAAAATATTAACAGGAAGCGCCCGGCGACAGAAATACAGCGCCAGGCGCAACAGGCCGCCAGCGCTAGGTGCCAAACAAGCGCCAGCCAGGCGTCACTGCTGGTCACCGCCTGGCGGCACCTGGCCACCGCCGGGCGGTAGATGAGGAATTTGCCCACTGTTTGATGGCTAGCGCCTGGCGGTGAGACCCTTCCGCCAGGCGCCCGTTTTCGCTGATGTGGCAAGTTAGCTTTTTTCTTCTGTTTTCGTGAGGGGAAACCTATCTTGGACACTTGGGAGCTCGAACAACACGTCTTGGAGCGCTTGGAGGTCTGCTAGGGCTTGTGGGAACAGCTCCATCTTCCTCTTTGTGTCTCCTTCCTCTTCCATTTCCACTTTGTAAGCTTGAGCTCTCCATGACAATGGAGAGCTAAACCCATTTTTGTTGGGGTTAGATGTAGCCACTGAACTCTTATGTATTTTCAAATGGGTTGAATATATATATGCTTCTTCCATTTATTTCTAGTATCTTTGTTTATGCATTTAAAGCTTGCTTTGTTTTACCCATTCATTGCATGATATTTGGGTCATTAGGTATTGGAAAATATCTCTTGAAACCTTGAATTGGAACAAGATACCTAATGG
>Ga0214543_1001093_pt1 | contig 50711 bp, 16 predicted proteins | sample CNSS2metaG_FD_160094 | JGI IMG/M metagenome (GOLD analysis project Ga0214543, IMG submission 160094) | Root nodule microbial communities from cowpea collected in UCLA plant growth center, Los Angeles, California, USA - CNSS2 | ecosystem: Host-associated > Plants > Roots > Nodule | place: USA... | reverse complement strand
TATATTCTTCCTTTTCTTGGCGTGGCATCACATATTTTAGCAACATTATTTTTAAGTATCTGATGCCCACAAACGTAAAGGATAAATAAAGAAAATGAACGGATAGGAGAAAAAAAGGATATTTTCAGTTCTAATTAAACCCCACATAATGTAGAATATATTCAACAAAAAAATTCAAAAGTTAATTATAAATAACAATAGTTAAATTAATATAGAGATTAGGACCATTTAATTCTGTGCCACTCAAAGAGCATAATAGAATCATGGAATCCAAACAATTATTAATAGCTATTGCATGATTGCATCTATATCTTCAAGGGATGACTTAAAAATCAAAGCAACTAATTAAGCATCTTTCCTTATAAAACAAATGAGATTTAGAAAATACGAACAGAGGTATGGTCCAAGAGTTTGAGAGATATAAAGGAAAATTAAAAAAAAAATGAGGTATTTTATTTAAAATTTATTTCTTAAATTTTTTTTATGTAATTTAATATATTTTTTTTCAATAGATAATGAACTAATTCATTTAATTTTTTTTAAGACATCGTTGCCATGATTATGACAAAAGAAAATCATAACTCTCCAACTTTTCTCATTTATATTTTACATATATTTTAAAACTATATTTATATATTAGTATATTTAATTTAAAATTATATTTATATTTATATATTATCTATAATTTATTTTAAAGATTACTTTAACTATTTTTTTTATTTTATGTTAGGTAATTTTTTTATATTTAATAATGATTTTTTTTAATTATTTTATGACATAAATGTGATAATGAATGATTGTCATGTTTTTTTATTTTATTATCATGTGTGTATGTTTTGAGTAAAAAAATATAAAAAAATAATTAAAATATTGATTTAAGTATAAAAAATCTAATTCGGTATTTCTGAATTTTTGTTAAGTTTCTTTACTGTTGGTGAGATATTTTCTTTTTAAGGGATAAATTAGTATTGATAAATCTTATTAAATATTTTAAAATTTTAAGTCTCACTCTTTATTATGTGTATTGTATGGTCTATTAGACCATTGAAGTGGTTCTTAGTAAGTATTTGATCCTTATTCCTGAAACATTATGAATCTCACACTTATGAAATTTTAAGAAATACTAATATATGGTCTAATGGGAGTGTTAAACCGTATTAGCACTCCCACGTACTTTTTAATTTACATTTTCTTAATCGAGTTCTAATTTTTCTCATCGAGCTATACTATACTTACTATCTCAATAAATCATCAAAAACTTAGACAAAAATTTGGTTTGTGAAACACTACAGCATCTCAAAGCCAACATAGACTGCAAAACCTCATGAAAAACTAACGAAAGTTTGCTAACCTTTCCTTTACCTGATAACGGGCCAAATTGAGTACAAAGTTTCCCTAAAAAAAGAAGGAAAAACGGGAAAAACCAAGCCAAAGAAAAATATTAAGCCGAAATATCATTTCCGATAAGAAAATGAGCCAGTGACAAAGAAGCTATTAGAATATGTTAGGTTTACAAGGAGGGGTATCACTGGAGAAATACAATACCAATGAGATTTGAGCCAAACCATATAAGGCACTGACATCATTCTCAATTCAAAACCTTAAGGCAATGGGTTTATGGGTCTTGATTCTTATATAGTGCTCTACTTTCTCATTTTTGGTCAATATGAGACTTAGACTCACACTTGGATTCCTAACAGAATCATCTCGGGTAAAACTACGAAGTGGACAGTCATGAAAATTTTACCCTTTTTGAATAGAAAATTTGCTGAAAGCTTATCCAGAATTATTCTCTAAAAAATCCTAAAATTTACTAAAAAATTGAGCATTTCGTTACGGAAGCGTAATTTGTGCGAAAATTTAAAATGACTCGAATCTAAGCCAACTAAATTATCTTTCAATATACAGTATCATGTTGGTTCATAATCACAACTTCAATTTTACTATGGAAAATTTGTTCAGGCAAATCGTTAAGAAGAATATAGCAAGAAAAAACAACCTTGTTCTATAAGAGTTTGGGTGTTTCTTCCTGCACCTCATCACAGACTTTCGGAATTTTGATCCGTAACAAGGGTGACATGAGTGTCTTCCAGAAATTTTTTTCTTGAATTAGTTTAGTTTGTTCAGGAAAGTAAAATTCCAGTTTGATGGGTTGGAGGAATAAACACCCTAAAGGTTTGCATCAGAAATATGTGGATACGGATGGGAAAGTTGGTCTTGGTGTTGTCCAGTGGAAAGATATTTGTTCATTACAGGCCCATTTTTATAGGTGTGACAGCCCAGGCCCACCGTAACATTGGTCCAAATTTTGAAAAGGAGAAAACTAAATAATTGTATATATTACTTTTATACTTTTTATGCCAATTGACCATAATTTCTCAATGAATTAGTGCATGATGCTTGCAGAACAAGTATTGGGTAAATTTGAAATTAGATTTGGTTAACTAGAGGTACTTGAATAATGGAAGTATTGGATCTGTTATTTTTGGTGTTGTATGAAATAGAAATATAAGACTTTCATTATGCAGATGTTGTACAAAAGATTAATGCATTCTTTTCATGCGATTGCACTGTTTAAGTGTATTTGGGAGGACGGATTTCATGCTTTGACCATGTTTCTTTGCAACGATATGGTATAAAATATGAGCGTAAATTTGTGAAATGGAGGATTTAATCTACTCGTTCAAAATTGAGGTGATTTAGGAGTATTTCGTGTAACATTACAAAATTGCCCATCAATTTAAACACGTGAGTTGCTTCATCCACTGTGCTGTTTAATGTGTTTGAAGGTGAGTGGTGATGTTACTTATGTAATAACATAAACAAATATGAGATGTTTGTGAATTGAATATATCGGTATATAGTACGGGCTTGTGAGTAGTGCATAGAAATGTGATTGGTGGTGAGTACTCAATATATCAAAAAAAAAATTATTAAAAACTAGATTAAAAATTGTTAAATTTATCTGAAATTTAAAACATAATTATTTTTAATAAAAAAATTTATATTTTGAAAAATATACTTAAAATTGATTTAAATTATACTAAAAACAAATTACCATCTTTCATTGATTAATTTTAATAGTTAGGTAGATTAATAACTTGCAATCAAATTTGTCATCTTTTTCATCAAACTAAATAATCTCACGCTCTCTTTTCCCCGTCCGTTATCAACCAAAGCATCAGGGGTGGTCGCTCTGTCCACTCTACCTTCATTGCATTGTGTAGCTATCTCATAAAAATGTATATTCTATACAGGCTATTATTTCAGTGACAACAACATCACATTTTCAAGGATCAAAATTAAATATTTATTATTTTTATTATGGAGGACTTTTTCTTTTTCTTTTCAAAAAGAGTGACGAGCTGAGTATGTAAAGAAGAAGAAGAGGATGAGAAGCATATTGAGGTTAAGATAAAACCCCAAAACCATTATTCATTACATAACATAACACTAGAGCTGTGCTCAACATTATTTATGGCTATATAATACAACATAACACCACACAGTGATGCCCGTTTTGTATATATAAACTACACACAATTAATTATCATAAGGTCGACGGTAGAAGTTCCTTGTTTCGGCTTTAAAGCCACCCTGGATACTCCCTCCGTTGCCATTACCATTGAAAGTACCAGTGTTATTCAGAACCTGTTCATCGTAGTGCTCTGAGTGTTTAAACCTGCTACGGTTACCTGCATATTGGCCACTGTTGATGGTTGCGCCGCCGAAATGCTGGGGACCGCTGCCATGGTTGTTGAATGAGTTTGAAGAACCATTGTTGTACCCTTTCGCTGCTTCCTCAGCCTTGATCATTTCCATGATTCTCTGCATCAAATCTCCCATTCTGATCTTCTCCTTGCAACTCACTTCTCTTAACTTATTTTCTTGTTGAATTGCCTTGATGTTAGCTACGACCTAAGCCAAATATATAGATGCGAGCAAAAAGAATCCAATTCTTTTCTCGTTTATGCAAAGTTATGCTGATATGACCTTTTGCCACACTTCTTGGACTCATTAGGTTTGGTAAGAGTCTCAAAAAACAACTGTCTCCGAATCAAGTTTGATGCAATTCCATAAGCTATTCCTGTCCCCACGAATGTGCCTCTGTCTATCATGCAGAGTTAGTTTTAGTTACCTTCACATCAATTACACTTTAACACAATGCTTGGACTCATTTGATTGCGCAAGTAGTGTTTCGGAAAATACTAAGTGGTTGTGGATAAGCTATTCCTGTCCCCACAAATTATGCCTCAACTATAGGCTTTAAAATGTTGTGATGGTTATTTTGAACTTTTTTTTATGTAGAATGAATAAAAATGTTTTACGTGTCAAAGTATCGTTGCAAATTCTGATGAGCATGCATGTTTGTTTTAGGTTACGTAGCACCACATAATGTCCTGCTCAGGAAACATGAAGCGAAAATGGATGCACAAACAAAAACTATCTAGTTTTAAATGGATAGATTCTAAAGAATTCGAATATAAATCCAATTCTATTCAAATTTTCTTTTGAGTTCCTCTGAGTGATACGATTTTTTGATAGATGGGTACCTATCTGGATGGAGCCAAAATCATACTAGATTATTATTATTATTTTATATTTTATTCACCCAATCCTTTGATATTTATTGACTGAGATTTTGTGTTTAATATTTGGAAGCCTAAATTTATCTGTCTTAAATTTTACTATTATTTTATTAATCAGTTTAAAATTTTAAGTAAATAGCGAAATTTACATGTTAGATTAAAGATATAAATGTAATATATACAAGTGAAAACACATATTGTAATTGTAATTATTGCATATTGTTATAATTATAAAATTAAACATAAATAATTTTTACAATTTTATTGTAAATAGTTTTTATTTTTTTTAGATAATTTTATAATTAAAAAATATTTAAGTTTTAAAAAAGTGATTAAATTGAAAAAATCGGTTAAATTGAAAAAGGAAGGTATTTAAGGAGTAAAATTGAAAAATAAATATAAACATCAAAAGTAAATTCTCTTTATTATATATATATATATATATATATATATATATATATATATATATATATATATTATCTTGTCAGGAAAAAAAGAGAGTTTATGATGAAATATTGGAGTGTTCAATAATAGTTATTGGATTTAAATACTGTATAAATTGAATTTAACCAGCATATAAAAAGGTTTGTTTATGTGTTCTTGAAATCAAGTTCTACTAGGGACACGTTTAAGAACTAAGATTATTTAAATATGGCTGTAAAATAAAATTATATATAAAAAATTAATTAGCTTAAATACTAATTAATTTGTCTATTATATTTGAGTTAGGAAATATGAAAATATCTCAAATTAGAAAAGGTTTTAGACGTATATGTTAACGTGTGATTGCGTAGATGTGCCATGAACGCACACCAACACTCAAACAAGATAAACATACACACGCATAAGAGCATAGATAGCATTCAAACAAATAAGAATTGAATCAACTATTCAAGGATCATCTATTACATACTCTAAGCCACTTAATTCAATTCACATATTCACTTATTATATTGCAATACTCATTCAAACTTACATTTAGTTCTTAAAATCTCGTTGAAGTGTTATTCTCCTTCCTTTAAATTTCCGTAAAGCACTAACCAAGATAAAATTTTCTGATGTTTTCTTTCAATCATTCTGAGAATAGTTTCTATTTATTTTCTTTTTCTAGTAACCGTTGCACAACTGCAACTCCTTTTCCATTAACTAGTTCCGTACTATAATTTTATAGGAAAATAATATTTTTGACAACTTTTTTTTATAAGATATTATCTTTTAAATTATTTTTTTATTTTTTTTATAATATTCTAAAAATATTTAAAAGATGACGTTTCATATTATAAAAAAAAATTGTCAAAATTTAGTTGTCAAGATATAATTGTACTTCACTCTCTAACACATAAAGAGGTGAACAAAGAATCAATTTTTACAACCCAAATAATGAGACAATGTTGCTAACACGTTACTATAAGAAAATTTCAATGTCATTATAAAAGTTTCACATCAATTAAAAATAAAATAATTTTATAAATTTACGGTTCACTTTTTAATGTGTGTTTAATATCGCTTCACGACTCTCTTTATTAACCCTATCAATTAGTTTTTAAATTTAACTAACAATAATAAAAATTTAATCTGCCTCAGAAAATGAAGTATTTGAACAAACTGGGGTGAAGATCGATGAGTCGTAATGTAAAAAAAAAGAAAGAAGGGGATTGGATAACACCCCAATACCATTTTATTTATTCTTATATAGAGCAAGAGCCGTAGCTCTACATTATTTATGTGTTTATAATACAACATAACATGACAGATAGTACATCATGGATGCTGACCACCTTGGATATATGAAATACGTCGTATAATTAATAGAAGTTGGATGTTTCAGCCTTAAAGCCACCCTGAATAGTCCCTCCGTTGCCATTACCGTTGAAAGTACCAGTGTTATTCAGAATCCGTTCACCGTAGTGCTCTGAGTGTTTAAACCTGTTACGGTTACCTGCATATTGACCACTGTTGATGGTTGCACCGCCGAAATCCTGGGGACCGCTGCCATGGTTGTTGAATGAGTTTGAAGAAGCATTGTTGGAGCCTTTGGCTGCTTGCTCAGCCTCAATCATTGCCATAATTCTCTGCATCAAGTCTCCCATCTTCCCCTTTTCTCTGCACACCTTTTCTCTTAACTTTTTTTCTTGTCGAATTCTCTACTAACTAAGCCCAATTTTATAGATGCAACAACCAAAGGAACCCAATTCTTATCTCGTTTATCCGAAGTTAAGGTGATATGACATCTTAAAACTTGGACTCATTTGGTTGGGTAAGAGTTTCAGAAGATACTATCTACCTGTTTCCTAAGGGTTGCAAAGGGGCATTGTTCTTCCACACCAACTCTACTCGCTGTAATATCACCCTAAATACATTACAGAATTCGAATCCAAATCCAATTCTCTTTCAATCATTCTTTTCAGTTTTACAGATAGCTTGATACCTATCTGGGTAGCCAAAATCATGCTACGTTATTACTGATTTTTATTCGTCCCCTTCTTTCATACATTTCTTGACGTCTCCATAATGCTCTCCCACCCTTTGATTTTAGCATTTTTGACGGCTTAAATTTTATTATTATTATTATTATTATAATAATAAAGACACTGGTATTTTTACGATATATTTTTTTATTATCATTTGATACTATTTTTTGTCATTATTTATTTTCTCTTATTTTGTTAATATTATTTTATTTTTATAAGAGTCGTTAAATGATTGTGGAACAGACTATTTTTTTATAATAATAAAGATTAATTATATTTTTCATTCTCAAATTATTGACCATTTTATAAATGATCCTAATTTCTATGTATAAAAAGGTCATCTTCATCTACTCTTATAAGAAAATATAGACAAACATATGCAACGATTTAGTTTCGCAGTTGAACAGAAGATGAAATTTGACAGTAACTCATACAGAAAAATTAAAATGATACAAGTTGCTCTTGACATAAACATCCAAGACTACTAAAAAGTATGTTATTAGGATAGTGAAGCAATTTAGTTTTCAGAAACACAAAACTAAAATGAAAATTAGGTTTTACAACACACATGTACACGTTTTTTTTTTTTTTAGGTTGAGTTTAAAGAAAGGATCTTAATGGAAGGTTTGTCTAGTTATTTAGACCCAACAACCCATCTTTATTACTATATGCAGCAACTCTTTTACTATTTAGACCTCAACACAAATTTATCAACCTCACAACATCCATATTTATCCATATTTATTATGATCCAATCCATATTTATTATGATAATGTGTCATTGCTTTTCTTGTAAGGCCAAAAAAAAATGTTTCTAATTCCACCGCAACCATTTTATTATAATTACATCATATGAAAGGACATCCATCATAAATAAATAAAATGGAAGAAAAAAATACAAAATAGATTATAGAAAAATGTTTACATGACAATGAGTGAGTAAATAAATAAATTCCTATAAAATAGATTTTATTTCATCAGAATTATTTTTTAGGTATCAACATTACCATTACATTTTACAAATTTCATCCTCGAATTTCTTTCTTACTTTAATTGATAAATATTTTTAATTTTATTTTATAATTTTTACCAGTAATTTATTTTATGTTTCTGATTTCAAATCATTCTAACCATGCATGTCACCTTATCATTAAGTTGTTATAGAAGTTCTACTTCAAAAATATTTAAGATTATATATTTGATTGTTTCGTTGACACCAGAGGCAACTTTCTATTAACTCTTTCAAATTGAAAAAAAAAAAAAAAAATCATAAAACATAGATTTGGAAAATAGCATACACAAATACGTTTTTGGTAAAACAAATTGTTCATTTCTATTTATATTTTAAAAATATGAAGATAACATGATTTTTTAATATAATTAATATAGAAATAAAAATATTTATTTACAACAACAAATAAAAATATTCTGTATTTCTTATAATTATTTCTATTTTGTATATATACATTCGTATTCTACTTTTAATTACATTAAAAATATATAAATAAGATATTTTTTATTGGTTTGAGTGAAAACATTTTGAACATGGAATACAACTAACATGTATTTTATCCTAGTAAATTCTCTCAATTAATTTAGAAAAAAAAATGTATTGACAAACTTTGCTTTTGACCAAGATGACAAATTTTCTATAAATAGAATTAAAATAGAATTAAAATAGAATAATTTTTATGTTTTAATCAAAATAAAATAACAAAGTAGTATTTTTTTTTATCTAAATAAATAGTTTGTCAAAGTTTGTAAAAAAAAAAATTGTTAAACTATCATACTCCATTAATAATCGAGAGAATTTAACCAGAATGCATCTGATTTTATTTTTATTTTTATTTTTTTCAGTTCGACTAAGAATACTCTTTAAAAATCTTCGTGATATAGTTTATTAAAACAAGACATTTCAACTAAAAAAAAATACTTACGGAGTTATTGCTAACATACATTTTCTTGAATTTTTGTTGGGACACAATTATAACTAACTAGGAATTACCATACTGTACTTTTTTCTGAAGTACCTCCATTAATTAAAAAGAATAAGACCAGGTTAACAAATTCCAAAGATAGACGAATATTTCATGAGTTAGTTAATGAGAACATAATTATGGAAAGTAAACAAAATTAAATGTAAATTATTTACTTTATTTAAATAGTTAAAATTACAAATGAAAGAAGATAAGAATACATTATTTTTAAAATCGTGCATTGAACTTAAAAATATATAATAAAATTCATACAAAAACCTTTTTAAGTTTTGTAAATTCTACATCACGCGTATTTCCGTTCTAACTGTAGAACTGTTGACATCATATAGAGACGGGTATGTAACAATCTGCCCCAGATAGCTTCCTCATCGAAAACCATTTTATTTACCTGAGAGGGAAAGAGAGAGAGACAGAAGCAATTGGGCACTAAGTTTTAGTGTAATAAATGTCAACAAAACAACTCTATTCCCACCAAACCTTCTACCTCTTTTTTTGGTCTGGGTAGCTCATAACTTAATTAGGAACTTAGGGTTGTGGTGTGTAGTGTTTGACTCACACAGAGGCAAAATCCCACATCGTACGTGTCTTGTAGCATCCCAGCATTCAAGTTGCGATTTGGCGCCCCTGTCCCCTCTCTTCTTTCACACTCCCTCCAAACTGTTTAATCCTATAAATAATCTCACACCCTTTTCTCACCATATCAGAAAGAAACCACCTTTTTCCAACGCTCTTCAGATTGGATGGGATCAAACGAGGGAGATGAAAACCGAAGCTGCAAGAAAAGTAGGTGCCTAACAAAGCCATCATCTTTGTTTCTTTTCCTCATCTCCTTGTTGCTAAGCATGGTAGGAGGTTTCGTTCTTGGATGGTGGCTACAAATACCATCCTTCAAATACCCAACTATGGATGGTACCCTTTGGCTTCCTTCTCTTTCTTACCCCTCTCATTATCTGCCTCTCTGTTCTCATTCCCGACCACTGTGCTGCCACACCCAGAATCGACCAAGAACAACCTTCTAAGACACAGGATCACTCACTCCCTCAACCAATCCGATGATGTTCTTGCTTTCTTTATATTTTCCTTCTTTCTCCTGCTTTTTCAGAGGAGTGTACTTTTCTTCACCTCTGCAATATTCAAAACAAGTTTGTATAGAACAGTTCAAAAGTATACTTAGTATTAATATGCAGTTATATATGCACTAAACCACTCTCTTCACTTGTTCATAAATTAGTTTCAGTAATCTTTTGCTAGTTTCTATGGATTAACTGTAACTGAAGGACATTGTCATCATGCCATCGTTTTCCAGTATTTGTTTACTTTATTCCATTGTTTACAACTCAGATGTCAGATATCTTAGAACATGACAGGGGTAGTACATATCTGGGACAAAATTTATCAGTATTATTATTATTATTGTTGTTGTTACTGTTGTGACATGTTTTATGATTAAAGAAAAGGGTAGCTATTAAGGGATATGTATGAGAATCTTAGGTGAGTTGTGACATTTGGAAGCGGCATGGAAAGCAGCGTGCAGATGCTCCCTTCCCCAGATTCTACAATTCAATTGGAATTGACCAGGCCACATATTAGTGAGTGAGTGATTCTTGTAACTTGTGAGATAACGGTTGCTTTCAAGAAAAAGCAGATTTTCCAACACCGTCCCTTTAGTTTCCAAGAGACATTGCTTTCCAATAATACAACCATTTGAAAAAGCCAAATATTTAACTTAGACTTGCGAGTAACCAAGAGCCACCACAATTCATAGAATTTTCTATATACATGCTATTTCAATACGAACTCCGAGAAACCCTGTGAGATTTTGTTTTCAGTACAATAAGGTTGTTGATTGATAAGATTTTATTCATTTCATGACAGAAACATTTCTTCTTAAGTAATTTCATAAAAGGTGTTTGTAGAAAAGTCGTTTTCTATTCTATCCTCAAAAGACAGTTCTTCGTCCCTGTTCTCCTGTGCTCAACAGATGGTGATGGAGATCCGAACTATTGAGGGACACCTGCTCCATAATTGAAAAGAAAATTACTTTTAAAAGTAACTTTTGTTTTTATAATAATTATTCTTTTACAGCTATTATAGTTATTTTAAACATCATTTTAATAGCATTTTATTGCATGGTAATGTAAAATTGTTTTATAACATGAGTTTATTAAACTATTCATAATTAATTGAATTCTGCAAATGACAGAGTAAAGAGGTGATCTCCACCATGATTCTATTTTCCATTTTCATCTAACACCAAGTCCCAAAGACACAGTGTTATGATCTTTCAAAATCTAGCTTACGTTGTAGTACAGTTGGAAATCCTTTTTATTCAAATAAGAGAGGAATATGCAATTTTTTTATGTGAAACTTACAACGAGACTTGTTCGAATGAACAAATTTTTATAGGTAATTAGAATTAGATTGATTTTCTTTATAGAGGTTACGATATAATGATTTGTCTAGGTATCGAGGATTTATATGTTATAACATACTTAAAGAAGTACTTGGTTTTCTTAACGATTGAGAGCTTTAATTTAGATAATTTAAAGTAATACGATTTACTTCTTGATATTATATTTAAAATAATATTTCTCTAAAAGATTTGTGCAGGTCCAATCCAAATAAGATAATGACAGAGATTGATTCCTCTTAAATCCCTTGAGTATGTTCTATTATTGAATCAATGTAATCTTTCAAATCATATTTTTCTCATTAAGGATCAGTCAAAAGAAGTACACGATTGATGTCTTTATTTGATTTAATCCCTTAAGTCAGATTTTCCCTAAAGGTACAATAACATTCAAAATTGATTAATATTTTGTTAGATTTTTTTTTTATTCATGTTTGCTATTCCCAATAGCCTATTTTCTGAGTTTCTGGAAATTAAGTCCAACAAAAATCACCTCCAACCCTAATCTCGTGTTTTTTTTTTCTCTTATTTTCTCCTTCGTTACTCTTTCACGTCATTCCAACTATACCATACAGAGCATTATGTTAAACAAACCTAATTTTACCTCTATTTTTCTCACATTTTTTTCTTCTCTTGTTTTCTCGCATACATATTTTCCTTCTGCTATTTCCTTCGCCTTTATGAAACACGATTTCTTTGGTTGTCTTGTTCCCTCTCTGCTTCCTCCGTTCCTTCGTTACCATATTATTGATTAATTACAATACTCATAGTTCAGTTCATGCTGTATTTTCAGGTTCCTAACCCAATTATAAGCACACCTCGTTGTCACTACCTCCAACAACTACCCACATGCCTCTACCAAGCTTCTCGAGCCCTACGACCAAATGAGTCCTCTCTCCCATAATCAATATTGAATTTCTATTCCCAAATAGGTTCTCTCCAACCTCACCAAAATTGCATCTTCCTTTGCCCTTCTCTTCTCTAACCTTAGTTCATTGTTGACTTGGTTACGGTCAGGAAAGTGAATAGAAGGAAAGTTAGATAAGGTCTAAGCACTAATATCATGTCACTGGAACATTGTTGTTGGGCATGCACGAAGAACAGAGATGTTTGAAGGATGCTCAGAAGATGTTTGATGATATACGTGAGTGATTTTGTTTCTCTAGACAATATAAGGTCAATTCTTTACTTTATTTTAAGGAATGAAACAAAACATGTATGCTTCTTTTCTTGTTCTAGGGCCTGCACTAATGGATTTCTATGCTTTGCTGAAAAATAAGCAGCTGAGAGGAATAAGCCTATGTAATCTAAAAAAGTGCTCGAGCAAGTTTCTTCATAAATATTTAAAAAAAAAGAAAAAACTTTTCATAAAATAAATTTAACTTGCATATAATGAAGGATAACAATTTTAAGAAATTATACCAGTAAACTTCTATAAATTAATTTTAGACCATAAAACACTAATTTCATTTTTTTTCATATTTAACTCTTTTACAAGTGTTTCTGAAAAATACTTGTTTAAACAAACTAAAAAGACTGGTGATATTCACCTTCCAAACCAAATGACAATTACATTCGTTAAATCTTTCAAATATTTTGTGTTTTGTTGCTTTATTATTTTGTATTATACCTTGACCAGCATAAAGAATTAAAGAGTAGAGAGAATAAATGAATTTCTGACTCGTTGAGGCCAGTTCATTATTCCCACCCTATTTTCGACAGTTGCATCTGACCCAGACAAATTCTTCACAACTCTAATATTTGGATAAGGATTTAAATTCTTTTTACCAGGAATATCAACAAGTACAACAAAGATATCAGATTAATAATGTATTAACAGATAAAAGTGCAAATTCCACTTCAATCAATAAATTCCACACACAAGTCCACAATAACATTTTCCCAGAACAGTGCAACAATCAACAGGTCAAACACTTGGAATGAATTTTGTCCTTCGAAAGCAACTCTACATTTTGTCCGCCTCAGACGACAAAAAGTATACGAATAATCAGTACAAACTGAATCGAAAATCATATATACACCTACTGGACAATTCTTAATTTCAAACACATCAAGCAGAGTAATATTTTCATAATTTCACTCCCTAAGCTGCACTCTCATGAAATAAGTATAAGTTAACTAAAAAAAATGTTCAAACCTAAAAGCTACCCGGGCTTCATACATCAACATCAGAACGCGTCGGGAAATCAATCCCCCTCAGAGCAGGTATGTTTTCTAAATCCTCTTTTGAAAATAATGGAAACAACCACAGGGCCTTCTTAGTGCCAAAAACCTTCAAAAGCATGACAAATTCAGATAAGAGTGAATATTGTTCTGACGTCATGTCCACTAAGATAATATAGTTAGGATCACAAATTTCAAATAGTATTCATTTTGGAGTTTGGTGGATCAGTCATGGTTTGCTCCTTTAAAAACACATCAATGTGTGAAGAGAAGAAAGTGTATATAAATTATCTTTAACTTCAACCTTGTACTTACTTACCAAAACAAGTACCTAGTGAAGAACGAAGGATATTAAGGGTTTTCATAACTTCTTTTCCATTCTCATCGAAGGTACCAATGTACCGATCTCAGATTTATACTGTATTTGAGGTATTGCCTACTTTAGAGCTTATAAGTCTCATCACACTTTTATCCTTAAAGGACACCTACCAAGTGTTCAAGTAAACAATATCTTGAATGTAGTAATTAACCACAACGATGTAATCTTAACGTTGTTGAGATCAGAATAAATATGCTATTCAAAAGTTATCAGTTCAATAGAGAAACATACAGGGGATGAACAAAATCATAAAATTAAGAAAGCAGGAGACCAAAAGTACACAAGTTCTTTTTTGAATAAAAACCATAACATGGTTTACTCGTTAGTAGAAGACTAGTTTTTTTGTTAAATTACTGAGTAAAAACCATCACATAATCTCATTATATTTTGGCCATCAAGAGAAGTTATAACCTGTTAGTTTAATTACAAAAGATGATGAGACAGGCAACTCCTCAGCCAAAAACTTTATTTTTATGTTAAATTTGATTTAAATTAAGCTTTGGTCCCTTTGGGGGAAGGCGGGTTACGAAAAGTCCTTGCACCATCCTGGATTAGAAATTTCCGTTCTCCAAAACCGGGAAGGATCTCCACTATCCCTTTTACTAAACTTCTCATCAAGTTCTAATGTTTTAAAACTACGTTTAGAGAACCCTTCAAAAGATTATCTTATGCGATGGGGATGGAAAATACTTGTTACGGGAGAGGGAGACAGAAAGGTGCAAGAAAAAAACAAATAATTGTAAACAAACACCCTTCCTCTTTTTTCTTAAAGAAAATATTAACTAATAAATCATACATGTACCGTTTGCTTCCGAAATTTTCGAGCTAAAGAACATGTTTGTTTCGCTGTTTTACTATCATTTTCTAATCTTTGCTACTGGAAAACAGTTCTTACCTGCTCAAAATTCCTCTTCCAGCCGAGGTCGTACATCCACCTAACTCCTTTTTTCTTTTCATGAACCTAAATCATCATTTTCAAAATAACCTTTTAGATAAAAGAGAGCACAGTGCTGCATGACGATTCAAGAATAAACAACACCAAGATACTTTCTAATTTGTTCGGTAGAGTTGATGGAGCAGGTTTACATCTAGTTTAAGGTCAATGAGACGATAAGGAAGAGATAGATGAATCAATAAGTCATGGAAAAATAACATGAAAGTATGAAGTTTTTCAAGGGGAGATATTGAGATTATTTAATATCAATGAGTTGTGAACAAATCATATAAGAGACCAAATTACCACACTCAACCAAAAAGCTTAAGATAATAGGTTTATGAATTTTTCTACTTATATATTGTCTTACTCATTTCTAACTAATGTGAGACTTTCAATTTACTTAGAAACACCAAGTACATAACCATCTAACTAAAATCAACTAGTGACCAAATGAACCTCATGATTCTGTTTTCTATAAATAAAATAAAACGGTCCAGAGCACTGTCATATCTCAAGTTGACATGCTCCAAACTCTTGTTATTTTTTCTCAAAAATAAGATCCCATTTGGAGTTGATTTTAGGCTACACGCATGTGAATGCCTGCATTGTCATGCTAATAAATAGCTTGGCATAATTCCAAAGCCAAGACAACAAGGAATATGCTGGATCTCAGACACAAGGTAACAACAGTCTCATGCATGAATGACAATACAGTTACCATAAACCTGTTTAAATAGAGTAAAAAGGGAAACTAACAGTGTATTTATTACCTCTACTGAAGTTGTGTTGCTTAGCAGAAGAGATATATGCATAACAACGAAACAGAGAAGACTGAGCGCAAAGGCTAAATTAAGAACTGCATCAAGGCACACAATCTGTAAGAAGCATTAACAGTTATGAGAATCCTATAAAATCTAGATATAATAACTTAATCTTCTAGAAGCAGAGTACATAAACTTACTAGAAGCCAAAAAGATGACGGCAAAGCCCCCGGGAGACATTGAATGATTCTTGTTTCCACCAAAGAATCTGATAAAACTAGGAACCAGAGCTAAGCAATCCAGTGTTGTCTCGAGAAATGTATACAGCTGTGCATGGTTGTGGGGAGATAAATGTAAGTCGGGCAAAACAAACGCTAAAAGTCTAGAAGTAGCTTCTGACTTAACCCTTTCCAAACTCCACCTGAACACCCTCTTCTCTTCCAACAGTTCTCACACTGTTCTCAATTCCATTTTTCCTCTAGAATAAATTATTATTAATATATCAAATCCACAAAATCTCTCACTTTTTAAATGCATTTCCCAGTTCCCTCCCACCAACTGTCACCAAAGGAATCAACAATAGACGTTTCGCCATATATTTCAAAAATTAAATTGAACAGCGTTACTCACTTGAACTAACACATAAAATAAAAAGGAAGGAGAAATAAATAAATAAACAAATAAAATAAAAGAAGAGAAATAGATGTACCAAAAATAGGAGAAAGTACTTGTAGTTACGAGCCCCAACGCAGTTGACGACCCATATGCAATGATGATCCATCTTCAGAACACACCTTTGGCCTACAGAGTGGAGAAAATGGTGAATAATGGAAAAAAGAAGAGAGCTTGAAAGTGAGAGAGTTGCTTACAAATAGAGCAGTGGTGGCAGCGCGGTGGCTTGCCATTCTGGCATCGAGTGCAGTAGGCGGGAGAGGGCGTTGGCGGCGCTGTCTCCAAATCGAAATCGGAGCGAAGTTGTTGTTGATGGTGTCTCCAATTGTGAGGGACGGAACCGGGATCGTTAAGTACGACCATGAGGTAGGACCAGGTTAAGAGTACGAGGAGAATGTGAAAGAGGAGGAGAACGAAGAAGGCGGAGAAAAAGGAGGGGAGGCGGAGAGGGGAGTGGAAGAGGAGAGGGCCCCACGTGATTAAAACGACGGCGTAGTAACTGAGGGCAACAATGGCGGCGAACAAGAGGATCATGAAGTAGCCCAGAACTCTGAGGGCAGAGCAGAGCTTAAAGAGGTTTATGTTGGTTCCCATTCTGATTCCTATTCCTATGTTTGGAATTGGAACCCAAGCTGATCCCGGCAACGGCAACGACCTGCTTCTTCGGGCCGGGAACAAGCGCTTCCAGATATCTGAAGCCAGGATTGGATTAACTGAATCGCAATTGGAATTGGAGTCGGAATATTGGGGTTTTCTTTCAAGAACACCAACCAAAGACTTCACACTTCACACTTCACAAACAAACAACCCAACCCTCTCATCTCAGTTTCATGTCTCAAATACGGGTCGATCCGGATCCAACCACCGGTATATATCTATAAATGATTTTTTTTATTTAAAATAACTCTCGCTAATTATTTGTTGGCTTAAATACGTTTTTGATCCTCATTTTTGTAATATTTTGGTGTGGATGGTCCTTATTTGGACAGAATATTTAAAATGGTCCTCATTTTTATCGAATATTTAAAATGGTCCTCATTTTCGCAATTCATGATTTGTTTGGTCCTTTTCTGTAACGTTGTCTAAATCATTAACAGAGCATTGTACAAGTGACACGGTTTGTATTAGAATGTGTTACGTGTATTGTACATGTGGCTAATTAACTTAATTTTTCAATTTAGGGGAAATTTTGCAATCAGGGAAATTTTTTCATCTTCATCTTTCTTAAGTTCGGATTTGCATAGGAAGCACTAATACTTGTCATTTCATTAATCTACATCATTTGTGTCATGATGATGACATCATTTTCATCAACAGATTGTACCAAAATTTTCTACCAATATTCTTTGGAGTTCTTGTCATCCTCAAAGCTGCCATCTCTCCGCATTTACAACTCGGGGTTAATCTATTTCTCATTGAACCACGAACAATGCACGAAGATTGAGACCGTAACATACCTATATAATGGGATTGCAGGAAGAAGAAGATTGCAGCAACACCAATTGGGAATGGGGAACAAGATTGCCAAAACTCACCAACTGCTCAAACATTCCTTACCAAAACTCTAGCTCACTTATCTATCCCCAAATATCTAATTTCAGTACACGTAACACACCCTAAGACAAACTGTGTCACCTGTACAATGTTCCGTTAATTATTTAAACGGCGTTACAGAAAATGACCAAATAAAACACCAATTGCGAAAATGAGGATCATTGTAAACATTTGGTAAAAATGAGGACCATTTTAAACATTATGTCAAAATAAGAACCATCCACAACAAACACTACGAAAACGAGAACCAAAAAGGTATTTGAACCTTATTTTTTTAATAAAAAAGTATAGTCACCATTCTGACTAATTGTAACACATTAAGACCTTTCTTACTAAAAAATATATCTAAACTTATATCATGTTTTTTTTAAAAAAACAATTTTGATATTAACGTCTATATAAAACCTCAAAACTAAAACAAGTTTACTATTCAGTTTCTTGAATTTAAAATTCTTCTTTTAATTATTGAAATAGTAAAGTGTTTGTTTTGAACCCTTCTTTCTGAATCTTCTTAAAGGTTCTTTCTTATGTAAATAATAATAATTACATTTCGTTTACCACCAATTTGCATGGTTTTATGTTTTTACCATTAAGTATCTAAACATATATTTCTTTTTTTTTTAAATTCATTTTAACAACATTTAAGTAAGATATTTGGATGGGGGAACTAAAGTAATTTTATCTTTGAAATAAAAAATAATATTTTATTTAAAGTGTCCAAAACAAATATAAATCAAATTTAGGAGATTAAAATTACACTTAAGACATAATTTTTCCAATAAACAACGACAGATAGGTAAAGTTAAAACATGTGTGTTAATAAATTTTCTTTGTCAGTTTCACTTCAAATTCAATGGTTTAGTTGTAATCATATTATTATTATTATTAATAAAACAATAATAATTAAAACATATAAGACAATATTTTACAAAATGATATATTGTATAAAAACTAAAATTTTAAATATAATTTAGTTTTATAATATTTTTACATTTAAAGCACTAATGCAGACAATGATATCATACTTAATCAATATATCACATAGAATAATGATAAAAGGAAGTTTGAGCTTCATCACCGGTCTATTCTTATTTATTAAACTGACATTTATTTATAAGAACACTTACCTTAAAAAAATGAAGAATATATGTAAGCACACAAAAAACATCCCGCACATCAACATATTCTGAGTCATAATCTCATTCAATTAACTCATAATCTCACTCAGCGAATCCAAATTATATACACTAATGTTCTTAAATGTAGATGCATGTGGTATGTACAAGAATCACATCACACCAAAGAATACCCTCATCATAACTAAGAGTATCCTTACTATAAAATCATGCAAGGTTAACATAAAAGACTCCTGCTGACATTCATCCCTGAAAAAGATATAAATGAATGAAGCATATGCATATGCATTACTTGTATATCTCGATACACATTATTCACATATATATATATATATATATATATTATATATGATTAAATATATTTTGATCCTTCAATTTGTAGTAAAAATTGAAATTATTCTTCTTTGGAAATCTTAAACCAATTTAACTTTGTAAATGTGTGGATTTAGTCCTTTTAACTTAATTTGATTAAGTTTATTTGACGTTTCAAACATATTTCATTATAATATTTTAGTTTGTTTATACTGTTTGATACATGTTTAATTCAATAACTTTGTAATATGTGGATTTAGTTCTTTTAACTTAATTTTATTAAGTTTATTTGACGTTTTAAACATATTTCATTATAATATTTTAATTTGCTTATACCGTTTGATACATGTTTAATTCAATGTTAGTTGATAAATGCATTTGAAACGTCAAATAAACTTAAAAGAATTTGGTTTGAAAGAATAAATATACACATTTTTAAAGATAAAAAATTAAATTGGTTCAAAAGTTTTTAAGAAAAATTAAATTAAATTTTCATTATAAAAATTGAAGAACAAAAATATATTTAATATATATATATATATATATATATATATATATATATATTTTGTACGCATGTGTTGATAACGTCACCAATAGAGATGTCTACAAATAATTTTTAAGTCGGACATTTCATGCATCTACATTACTTGTAAGTTGTAAAGTGAATGAAAATGGCTTTTAGGGAAATTTCCATCCTTTTAGCTTGTAATAATAAGGTTAAAATATTTTCTTCTCTCAATTTTTGTAAAGTTTTGTCAAATAGATCTTGATTTTCATTAATTTTGTTCAATGTGATCTTTTTTCTAAAACCGTTTAAATCATTAATGGTTATACACAATGATTGTCACGTGTTACTTCATGGATTTTTTTTAATTTTTTTAAAATTTTTTATTAATTTTTTAAATGTTCCACGTGTCAACTCAGTCATGTGTCACGCGTCACATTTAATGTTTTATATTCAATTTGGTCCATATATTCATTAGTTTTGTTCAATTTAGTCCAAATTTTTATTAACATAAACCAACTTTGTCCTCTCTTAAACAAAATTTAATTTTTATTTTAAAATTCACATTTTTTATTAAATGTTTTTATATAATATATTAAAATTCACATTATTATAACTTTTATATAAAAATTAAATTTGGTCTTATCTAGGAATAAAATTGGTCAATTTTAAACAAAACTGAAATTAAATTAAACAAAAATAACAAATATAGCGACTAAATTGAAAATAAAACACTAACTTTGACATGTGACACGTGGTTGGGTTGACATGTGTACATCTAAAAAAATTTAAAAAAATAAAAAATAAAATAAAAAAAATCACGAGGTGACACATGACAGTCACTATTTATGACCGTTAATGATTTGAACAGTACTAGAAAAAAGAATTAAATTGAACCAAATTTAAGAAAATTTGAATCTATTTAAGGACAAAAACAAAATTATGACTGATTTGATACATTTGAAAAAAATTGAGTTCAAAAATATATTTTAACCTAATAATAACTATGAAATTTTCCCTTTTCTTAGTATAATGGATAAACTTGTTATGCTAAATGAACCACTGGGGAGAACTCTTGGCTGGTGTATAACAGTAAGTATACGTAAATATTTTTTTACGTTTTTTACACAAAGTAAATTGATTTTCTCAAGTCAAACAAATTATCATTGCATAAACAACTTCATTGTACAGAATTCTTGAATACTGAAATGTTTGAGACTGAGATCATGAACAATAATGGTGCTAATGTTCTTGGAAATTTTCTATATTATTCTGGATTCATCAAGAAATGTATGCCATGAAATTGTTCGTCTGTCCTTTGTCTTAGGCCTATTTTGAACAAACACCTAAATTTCCCCCTTCATCTGCGTCTCTGAATCCTTTCGTCTGCTTGTAATGATAGTTATTTTGTTACTTCGCATGATCGGCATGCTATATACCCACATAAACAGTAAGAATCAAGATTCATAACAATTCTGCTTCGGGTCATTGACATAAACAGTGTTTGCATTTTGAGGAAGCATATATCATACTGAGCATCAATATTGATCTAGGAATTGCAACCGAAGATCCAAATTGTGTTTGGGATTTTAATTTTTCACTTCTACAGGAACTTAACAAATTGAAGCCAGTGCGTTATCACGATCAATTTCGGAATTTTCAGAATGAGAAGAAGAAAATAAAGTTGTACTCCTACAGATAACTTTATCTATTTGTGATGTATAACAGTAACATACCGAGAACCTGATCCAACAAAATTCTTTAGAGGAGTAATGATTAGTGGGAAACATTGTATTCTACGAAGAAGCCAAGCAGCAATTACAACTAAAGCTAGGCTACATTCAATCTCAAGCGAACATCTATACATCTGAATCACACAAGAGTAAAACCAAAACATGTCTGCAGTAGTTGTTTCAGACCCAAGCCTTTCCACCTTCTTCCCTAGTATCTACAATACCAAGACTCTCACTTTTCTTAGTTGGCTTGCTCAGTTTAAACACAGGGTGTCTGCATAGCCTGCGCATTCCTTTTCTCAACCTCACCCAATGTTCACTGTCATATATACCTCTATATCCATTCTCTAATGACCCATTCTCATATCTAGAAGGTGAGCTACAAGCTGAAACAGATTCAGATTCCCCTCCTCCATTTCCCTTTTCCTCAGGTCTCCACAGTTTCTCTTCAATGCACCATTCTATTCTTCCCAATGTAGAAGTCCTCGAGAACTTGCTTTTCACTGGTGACTTTCTCGTACAAGTTTCCTTACTTTCCTCACAACTTTCCTCCTCCTCGTTCTTACATTCCAAAGGATGGGAATCACCTTTGCATGAGGGAGAATCCAAGAGCGATGAAAGCTGTCTCACCTTCGCAACTGACTCCTCTCTTTCCCGAAGGGTCTTCAGAATCAATGTCTTAAGGAAGTTCATGACTTGCACTGCATGAATCAATGCAGTCAAAGGGTCCGCCATCTGCATATCGCGAAATAAACAAGGAACCTCATTAAACTATGTTTGAGAAACAACAATAAACAACAAAAGGAACAGAACCACAATGTTTGGTTATAATACAATCTGAACTAACCTGTGTCATGTTGGGAGCAAAAACCATAGCAATATTGCGAGCGTTCATTTTGTTGAACTGCTCTTGTTCAACAACATCTGCCATCAAATTGATTGCCCAGTCAAGCAATGCAGCTTCAGTTGAAGGAAGCAACTTCATAAGATTGGTGCAATCCTCTTCTGTGTTGCAATGCATCACCTGTTCGGGTGTCAGGGAATCAAGCACCCCCGTTGGAAGCTCTCTAAACCAAGCCTACAAGTCGTAAATTAAATCAAGAATAATAATAATAATAGTAATTGGGTACAAGACCTAGTTAATTAACCCTAATATATATTAATTTAAGAATAATAAAAAAGTTAATTACGAATTGAGTGTTTACCTTCACTAAACCAGATAAACAGTGAACGTCAATTCCAAGTGGTACCAGACCTCTGTTTAGCTGATCACGCACAAATTCTTCTTGGCTGTTGTCTGCATTAATTCGGAATATCCCTTCCGACTTCAGCCATAGCAAAACCAGAAATTAGGCCTCCGAATTTATGTCAAAGTAAAGGGGATTTATGCGATACTTGAGTTAGGTTGTCCAACAAATTTATTAATGGTATATTGTATGTAATGAAGAACTATTGAACATTTATTGCTACACCCAACAGCAAATAGAGGTTTGGTGATTTAGCAAGTATCCGGTGAGTAGAGAGCGATTAAAAGTAAAACCAATTAAATGCTTTTAAAATTATATTCTACCCAAACAGAACATACTTTAAGGCCTCCCTCTGAATACAGTCGCTTTTGCATCATCAGCAGAATCGTTGGGACACTGTTTCCCCTTTCATCATAAGAGCACTGCATTGACTTTGCAGAAACTCCAAATACCTTTGCACTGCATGAACGTATGAACTCAGTCAAAGATGGAATTAAAAAAAAGAGAGAGAAATGGAATTACTTATATGAAAGCAAAAGGTAAACCACTCAATTCCCAGCACAGTTAGTTTTTTTTTTCTCTTGCCTTCCACAGTAATTGAATTCCCTCCTCACTGAGCAGAGAAGAAATAATAAAAATATTAGCGAATTTTCCAAAAATTTCCAACTTCACCATGAAACCCAATATCTTGTCCACTTCAGAACACTCCAGTAGAATACAAAATTACAGACATACAAAATTACAAACATTCCTGCATTAACCAGCAGACAGAGACGCGCTCCTAATACAGCCATTAGGTTTTCTTGATCGTTTGAATCATCTTCTCTAAAAATGCTAATTTATGTACTGGAATAAATCTTCATTAATTTACAAACTTATTCAAGTACAGAAATAACAAAATCATTTAATCGAAAGCAAATCGTAAATCAACACCCTCTGATCGGAACCTTCAGCATTACTTGAATCACCCAACTTCATTTTCTGTGATAGTTTAATTAATAACAAAAATATAAAGGCAAGGAAGAAGGGACGAAAAGAAGAGAGAATTGAAGGGTGACCTGGCACTGGGAACCCTCTTGGGAACCTCTGGCTCGAGCTCAGAGGGCAAACCGAGAAAGCCATTGAACCTATCAAAGGTAACATGAGAGACATGGCGCACCTCTGTTGGCCAGCTAATATCCAACGAAGAAACATCCTCTCTCTCCACACTGCAAGTCACCAGCAGAGACTTCTTCAACGCAGCCACCAAAATATCCAATATCGCAAACTGGTTCGATTGGCATCCATGACCACGCCAACCTTTGTTATCCAGACCACCACCTACTTTTGATCCTGAATTGATGAACGGCGTCGAAACCGGGTTGCTTGAAACATCTTCGTCCCCATCATCGTCCTCTTCGTCGCTGTCCAGTTCTTCTTCTTCTTCCTCTTCATCTTCTTCACTATCTTCCTCCTCGTTTCTTACATCATGGAAAAGTGGACTGGGCGGAGCAACGTTGAACTCGACCAGTCCGCAAGATTTGGATCGAAATAGCCGAGTCATTGCCGTAATTAACGAGAAGGCAATAATGGGGCGGTGTTAAAAGGATCCGAATGTGAGTGAGAGAAAGAGAGAGAGAGAGAGAGAGAGAGAGAGAGAGAGAGAGAGAGAGAGAGAGAGAGAGAGAGAGAGAGAGAGAGTATTAAAGTGGGGGCGGTAAAACTATAACTAAAAGCAAATACTTTTAAAGGCAAATTCAGAAGAAATGAGATGGGTTTGGTTAAGAGGTGAAAAGGAGAGATGAAGGAAGGAAGCAAGCCAAGAACGATGAATCCACACTCGGATTGGGATGGAATGCTGGTATGGTTGACGGAGACAACTTGCTTTTCTTTTTGTTTGTTAGTATTATGTTGGTGTGGTCCTCTTTTTTTCATTTTTTTGGGACTATTATGTTGGTGGTACTTGGATGAGAGAAACAGAAGAAAAAAAAAAGACGGGTTAGTAAGAAAAATGGCATGAAAGTGATTATGAGAGTGAAAGTGAAACAAATGATCAGGTTGACGTGAGAGAATGAGATGGAAGATTTGACGGTAGTTAATGCAGTTTTGACATTTTAGCATATCTCCCCCTTGTCTTGCCATGGAAATTTGTTGCAAATTAGCAATAAGTTTTTAAATACGTAAAGTTCTGTCAAATTTTATTAATTGTTTTTTTCTTTTTTTTAGATTTGTTCTCCTTAAATTATTCAAACATTTAGATGGGGTATAGATATATGCCGGAAAAAAGCATTTTTCATGAACCCCATAATACATCTCGAAAGATACTAAACCTTGAAACAGGGGAAACACAGGGTGTGAATAAAAAGTTGAGCGAACAGTGAGTTTGGAAATTAAGAGGAACTAATTACGGCGTTGTTGAGTGGTTAAAGTAATTGAGGTTAAGAGAGATTTATAAGGTTATAGTAAGAGACAGTGAATGGATGGTGAAAGTACTGGTGGCGATTTGGCTGTTTGTGGATTTTGCCTCCGAACTCCCACACCAAAGTCACATGGGTGTACATGTTGGTTCTGAGTTCGAAGCTGCAAGAGTTTCGTGGCAGCGATTAAAAAATGAAGTGTGAGAGAGGTGAAGTGGAAAGTGTGTTGTGCGATTTTAGGGGTGGCCCGACCTACAGGGAATGGGACGAAGCAATGAGTCCATAAATATGCGATGGTAGAAAAATTGTGGGGACATGGGAACATGGGCATGCACACATCATGCAATTGCACCTACCTGTCCTGTCATTACTATGCCACCTTCGCATGATGTTATCTACCCGTGGGCTTTTCTTTGGTCCCCAACCCATGCATCACGTGTATTGTTTGCTAGCCTGTATCATATACAACACCATTTTCTTCTGTTATTTTCCTTTTCTCATACCAGTCAAAATCACTCTTAGATTTTCTGTTTTCCTTTTCTTAATCCAAAACACCTGTTTCACTTTTTCTTCTTCTTCTTTGTAAGCTTTTAATTTGACCCTAGCTATCACTACTAAAGTTGAATTACTATGTGTACGTCTACAAAAGTTGAAATATATATGCATACCAAGGTTGTCGTACTACAAATCTTTTCAAGTCAATCATCGGTAAAATCTTTAATGTACTGTTTTTTTTTTTTTTTAATTAGACCGGTTCTATTCCGATTCAATTAAAATTTCACCACTCAAAAAATTTAAACCACAGATTGACTCTTGATTCAACCGGTTTAACACCTTCTAATCCCCGTATTATGTGACTAGGGTCGGAACTTTCATCCACCACTTAAGAGTTAGAGACATTGTCTTTATTTGGAGAAGAGACACGAAAAATATTTATTTTATGAATATTCTCATATCTCAAAAGAATTTTTCTTTTTCAATTGTTGATTGATTTTGTGGTAAAAATTGGAAAGGAAGGTATAAGAGATATAAGAAATTGTACGTTCAATTCCACTAACTAATACTTGATAATTATAAAATTGAAAGAGGTTTTAAATTCAACTTTATATTTAAAAAATGTCACTTTAGATTATAAAGAAAATTGTCAAAATATTAATAATTTAACAAGAAAAAAAAACTATCCTATATATGAATAACTTCTACCCTCAATCTCATTAAACAAATTTTATCTTTCTAAACCTAACTCAATTCTACAAAACTAATTTGTAAGATAATATTTGGATCTCCTTATATATTATAAAATTATTTTATCTCTAATTGATATGAGACTTTCAACAACATTTCACAATTCCATATATATGACATATCATATTTCTTGCTTTAAATAATTTAGTCAACCTCTCTTACTCTGATTAAGAAACTTACTGAAATTTAGGTTACTTGCCAAGTAACTGGTGTTAAAGAAGTTATGTAAATTTTTTAGTAAGTAGAGTAGTGTAAAACAAACAAATTTTGTGAAGAGTGGAAGAGGAAAGGGACCTGAAAATGGAAGTTTCAACTTAGAAGCGCAGAAACCAAAAAGTGAAGAAGCATTTGAAATGAACCATTAGAAGGATGCACTAGTTGGCATACTAAATGAGTCAGTTGTTGTCAGCAGTATTATGTAATGTAGCAACCTCACGTACCTAGAAAAATGAATTCCACAACCGTTTACTTTATTTGTGGAACTTGCATTGCATCTACTGTGCAGTGGAGAGTTAAGTTTAGTTTGATGCACGTGACTCGGGTCAAAATTGTTCTTGTCGTAACCTAACTCCAGTCTTGGACATTTTACTCACAAGACAGCCAAACTGTTTATACGCACTTTTAGAGCATTGTTGTTCAAGTAAAACTATTTATCTAGATTGTGGTGTCTTCAGCTTTTCGATATTTAACTTTTTTGCACGTGTTTGACAGTAGAAAAAAGAAATAGATTGGTTGAAAGAAGAAGGAGAGAGACAAATATGTTGGATAAAAATAGATGTAATCAACATGAAGTGGATTTTAAAAATATTTAATTTAAGAAAATACAGGGAAAAAAATGATGTTAAAATTTGAAATAAAAATTAACAAATTTAGCATATAGTAATCTAATTAAGTGGTTATTATATTGCCAGGGTAATGTGTTATTTGGTATTCATAGTTTTCAATTTTGACTGACAGAACTAGGACAGGTACATTGAAAGTTTGTGATGACCAGTCAGTCAAACCTGAAAAAAAAAACCTAAAAAAGAAGAAGCAAGGTCAGTTAGGTGGTATAATCTGTTATTTATATTTTTTTAAAATTTAGAAAATATTTATGAAGTTTGCATTTAGTAGGAACAAACAAACATTCTTTACTTTTAAAACAAAAATAAAAATTCGTATTTTTTATTTAAGACCTAAAATGCAAATTCTTTACAAAGTTGATAATTCGATTACTCAATTTAAGTCAAAATTTTCATTCTAATAATTGGGTTAATTAAAAATCAACTAAAATTAATTCAATTTCTAATAAATAAAATGTGTGATATGTATATCCAATAATTTAATTATTTTTTATTTTATTTTATTTTAACTTTGATATTTAATTTATAGTTGAAACTTTTTAGTTTTTCTTACTCATAGTAATCACATAATATATTGTTTAATATATTGTTAAGTACTAAATGTACGTGTATTTAAATATGTAACTAGACTATGCTATATATGAAATAAACTACATTAGAAAAAGTTAGGGCACGGATTAATTTTGAATTGTAACTGCCAAAAATTGAAATTCAATTCATTTTTCTTACATTGATAATTTTAATATTAATTATAATGATAGTTAAAATATAAGTTAATTACATAAAAGTTATGTGAGAAGGTTAGTTAAACTCTAGTTTCTATTATAAGCTTCATATCCAGGAAATCACTTTGAGGAAGTTGCTTTCTGGAGACATTCCTTGGAATAATGATTGGAGATTGAATTAAAACATCTCAAACATGATTAATTGTGTCATCCATTATTATTTAAATCTGTTGGAGTCATTATCATTTAAGACCCTGCAGATGCATATATTCTATACCAGTGGTTAGGAGTTACTTTTAAGCTACTCCATAATCAGCTTCCGATGTTCAAAGCCTCCACAAGTTCAAAAGCGCGTTTTCTGTGAGAGTGAAGAAATTTGGTGAAGGTGTATGTGTATGTATATGTAACAGTTTAACTGAACCCACCAACTAGAATAAAACTTCTTAACCAACAAAAAGAAGTGAGTTTTAAGGTATTGAATGTTCACACATGTTTCGGTTGACATATTTAAGTGAAGCTACCTTCTGTCTTCTTCTTCCTTTCGGGGAAATCTCACATTCTCTGTACTCACTTTCAGCCATACTTTTGCATAATTAATGTATATCCAAACACAGCTTAAACAAATTCTGTATGGGAGTGGACTTAACCTACTACAATTACCCTTTTGTTTCTAGTGGTTTTTAATGTCTTTGTGTCGGGTAATTAATTAATTAATTAAAATCTCAATTAGTGTACACTTAATTTACTTGCATTAAACTTGGTTCGTTTCTCATCATGCAAAATCACATGGTCTTGATATATTAATATTGAGCCATGCCTTGTAAGAAGGCCAAATGTGCATAACACTCTGAATAAATAACAGATGTGGATTCTCATGCTCACTTGTGTCTCTACATAAAATCCTGATGACAAAAATTTATTATTATTAGAACACGTTTAGTTTTTTAAAATTAGAATAGTTACAAAAGTACATAAAATTGAGATTTGAAGAAACCACTCGTTTCGTGGTCTGCAAAAAGCAATTTGTAAGAATAGATTTTATTCTTTAATAATCCGTACTATATAATCACATGTTAACGATTGTACTTTATGCTGTGCAAGTTTGTTCGAAATTGATGTGAAAAATAAATTCATTTACATGTTGGACATTTTCTTTAACTTCACTCAAAACATTAGTACCTCCAATATTCAAATTAATGGTGAGTATAATGTATGGTCACATGCATAGATTAAAATGCAATAATTGCTTTTAACGACCTCCGAAAGGTTGAAAAGCCAAAATCTGTACGTCCACTTTATCTCCGTCTTCATTTGCGACATAAACTCAAACTCTTTTGTTAAGTTTCATCTTGTTTTGAGCGTGGATAATTATATGATTTTATAATCGTAAGTTATGTGCAAAATAATTAAATATATTTAAGTTGGATTGAACTTATCTTTTAAGTAACATAACTCATTTTTTATTCAGTTAGATTGAATAATTTAAAAAAATATTTTTAAAACTCAAATAAAATAAATTATCATAAAAAGAATAAGTAAAGAAAAAGTATATTGCTACCTAGAAAATTAAATCATTTTTATCTCTATATTTTGGAAATAGAATAACTACTAACTATATGAGACAAAATTTTATTTTGGTTTTTAATGTATGCCATTTAACAGAGGATTTGATTCAGTTTTAAATTAGTTTTGGTTCTGAAAAATTACAACACAATTGAATGATCCAAATAAAACTTTTCTACAAACGAAATGGTTAGAGAAGAAAGATAAACATATGTTACAGATATAATTATAAATTTAAAGATTAAATATATTTTCACTGTAAATGAAAATTTGTGTTTAGTTCTTATACTAAATTTTCAAATATTAAATCTTTATATTTTATGAAAGTTAATATAAGACCTAGAGATTATATTTTAATTTATTATACAATCACGATTAAATACTTTATCATTTAACTTAGAGGCTAAATGTATTTTTTTCATAATAGTTTAGGGAAAAAAAAAAACTTAACTCTAAACTTTTATACGATCATTATATTTGCTTTGAAATAAGAATATCTTATATCACCAGCATTCATACCAAATACGAAATAATTCACTTAAAAAATTTCAAAATAATATTTTTTGGTATCTTACAGTACATAATTAGTAACATATGTAAGCTTGCTATAGTTAAATAATGTCTTACACAAATAGTACAAAGTTTAGGTTCCCATAATTAGAGGTAGTTAAATCTAGTTTACACCGAATTACGCATCTTTGTGTTTGGAAAGCTTAATAGTTTGGTCATGATCCAAGTGTAGACGTTCACGACTCATCTTATCTCACTAACTCAGTCCAGTCCACATTAACAAATTTGAATTTGAAATTAGTCCAATGTATCTGAAGACAAATTCAAGTTATATTTTAGGTCACTTCAACTAAGATCAATGTCCCATATTCTTTTAAACATACATGTTGAAATAGTTATGTATTAATAAACAACTTATATATTAATTTAATAAATAATGTGTTATTTAATGTGAAGTTGTATATTACACACATAACTTAACTATCGTTATACAATATCTATTGTTATGATTCAGTGAAATTAAAAGTGACATAAGAAAACAACAAATAAAGTTCTCATTTGATCTTGTTCCACATATTGTCTGATTTGAACTAGGTAGGGTTCAAAATGAAATGAGTGGTCATGTAACAAATTTAAAATTAGGTAGCTAGAGACAGAAAAATTTGTCCCAACATGTTTCATGAACAATCTAAGTCTAAGGTTGGTGTAACTTGCAAAAAAAGTTTTTTTTCTCACTCTCTGGTTCACTCACTTTTCATTGTTTTTTGATTATTCCTTATTTATCTTTATATATCTATTGTTAGTGGGTCTATTTGTTGGTTGGTTGTTCGGTGCTTCGTTGTTTATTTCTTACAAGTTGATGTCTTGGTATATGTGGGAAGTGTTCATAAAAGTAAATGTTGGTAAATGAATTTGAGCGTCTGAAATTTTGGTTGTTTCTAGTTTGTGAGAGCAGAAGTGGGAATGAGAGTTTTGGTAGAAAAGGGTGTGGATAGAGAATTCTAGGCCCATTACTACATAAATACAAAACATAGGACTGCTTCTTCCTGCACCCCATCTTTACTTTAAAACTTCCCTCTTGCTGGATTAATAAACCCTATTAACTAACTAAACTAACAGCATTGATGTGCTTTTCAGAATATTATATTATTGTAAAAACTATCCTCTTTATTCGCACTCGTCTTCAAATGCCATGTTATAGTTATGTTTACCAACACCCCTAATCAAATATTTGAAAAAAAAAAATCTGATAATAACAACATAATTACATATTTATTTAGTGGGCTGGGGGAGGCCTCTTCCTCTCTTACACTACTAGAGAATCAATTTTAATGTGGGGTCTTCTCCCTGTACCTCCAACATTTCTTCTGTATCCCAAAAAAGACTCTTATATCCTTATTTATCAGAGTGGGTGAAAGTCGTTAGGACACAGTAAATTTCATTTACTGCGTCACCAACCTCCTACACCCCCAACTATTTTGTGCTCGCGTTGCGTTTCGTTTCTTGTCCAGTGCTTTCTTGCTCTCATTCTCTTCTGTGTGGTCCGTGGTCCCTGAGATTTTCTGTCCTTCATTCATTCGTTCATTGTCGGTGGTGGTCCCTCTGGTGTGTATCACTTTTTTTTTTGTAAGGAATGTTTTTTATTTTGTCGTTGTCTTTAGCATTGTGTTTATTGTGATCGAAGGTTATTTGATTGGTGGTTGTTTGAAAGAAGGTCGTTTTGGGTAACTGCGTTGTCTTTTCCCATCCAGGTTAGCCTTCTTACCAGCTTCTTACTAGCTAAAGTTTTTTTCTGTTTGCTTGTGAAGTGAAACGGAATTTGTTTTCTGTTTCATAAACTATATAACGCGTTTCAAACTTTTATCAAACGGAATACAAAAGCCGTTTCTCCAAAAAAATCAAAATTTATGGGAAACGGATTACAGAATCCGTTTCATAACACTGTGAAACGAATTCCGTAATTCGTTTCATAAAAAAGTTTGCGAATTTTTTTATGAAACAGATTACAGAATCCGTTTCATAAACACGAAACGGATTCCACAATCCGTTTCCAAAAAAAAAAGTTACCAAACGGATTTCACAATCCGTTTTTGAAAAAAAAAATTAAAAAGGAAACGGATTCCAAAATCCGTTTCCTAAAAAAAAATCCTTTTGCTTTATGCATCTGTGATTACTAAATACACCACCTCACAAATACATAATAAGCTTACATGTCTCGTTGCCACTGAAGAGAAAGAACACTACGTAGAAAGAAATTGTTACTTGATTTTTTTTTCTTACTTTTTTTTTACATTTTTTTCTTACTAACTATAATTAATGCATTTTTTTCTTATTTTTTGTTCTACCAAATTCTTAATTTCTTTTAACCTCAATATTTATTGACATTCTTTAAATTAATAGTTATTTAATTTTTCAAAAGATATAAAATATGAAAAGTGCAGAAAAAGGATGCAAATAGTAATCTGATAGGCCAGCGATGAAGAGGTCGTAAAAAATTACCCAAACGGATTCCACAATCTGTTTAGCAAAAAAAAAACAAAAAAAGTTACCAAACGGATTTCACAATCCGTTTTTGAAAAAATAAATAAATAAAAAGGAAACGGATTACAAAATTCGTTTCCTAAAAAAAAAAAAATAACCCAAACGGATTCCACAATCCGTTTAACAAAAAAAAACAAAAAGCAGGGAAACGGATTCCATAATCCGTTTCCTAAATAAAAAAAAATCTCTAAAACCCTCTCTCAAATACACAGACATCAACACAACCCACCTTCCACATTATTTTTGAAGCAGGTTTAAGACAAAACAATAGCATTCAAAGCTACAACTAAAATCAATTAAAATTAAAATACACACGTACCGTGAAAAATGGAGAACCGGCGGGAAGAGAAGAAACGTGCTTGCCGACGACGCTGGAGAGAACAATGGTGTGTGGAGAAGAGAAAAGGATGGCGTGGGTGCTGTTGTGTGGGAGAAGAGGGAGAACAGGGAGAAGGGGATGAAGAGTGTGTGGAGGGGGTGCAGAGAGTGCTGCGCAGAGAGTGCATAGAGTGCATAAAATAAAGGTCAAAGAGATTCCATGTGCAGGGGGTGCAGAGAGTGCAGAGAATCTGCTTTTGGGGGTGCAGCGGTGAGGCACGAAATTTTGGGGGTGCACTGCGGTAAAAAACATTAACTCAGTTTTTAACCATGGGCAAAGATGGAATTAAAGTAGGTTTTGGAGGTACAGGAGAAATTATTGGAGGTGCAGGGAGAAGCCTCCTTTTAATGTTAGTTAATTAGTACAGAATTTAATCCTCACTTTCAGTTAAGTGTATTGTTCAAGTAGAGAATTTTACTGTTCAACTTTTAATTTATATGCAATGAATTATAAATTGAAGGAAATTGTGAAATGTTTTCTTTCAAATATGGATTAGCTTTTGAATATAGGTTGATTTTGGTGTAAGAGAATGTTAAAATTTAGCTAAAAAGTAATTTATCTGTGAGAGAAAAGGGTAATTTTTGTTATCAATGTGTACATTTATTTCAAATGAGCTTATAGTAGAACCAGAGTAATTAAGAGAGCTCATATCAAAGAATTATGTCACTTGATACTTGTTGGATCGGCGAAAATAATACATCTTAAAAAGTCTTACATCGCTTAACATAGGTAAGGGAGTCGGTATTAGTGACTATATAATGGACTCTAAGTCTATAGTGTTTTTTGTCTCATTCAAAAACATTTTAAGCTTGTATTTGACTTTTCTTATGTCCTTGTAATATAGTGTTGTGAGGTTTAGGTAGGGGTGATCATGGATTGAATTTTTAATGATCCAATCCACATTCATTTTGAATCCAAATAATTAGATTAGATTTTCAATCCAAATCCATTTTTCAAAAAAAGTAGATTGGATTTTTTTAAAATCCAAATCCAAATATTTGGATTAAGTTCAAAATCCAAAATCCATTTTTCATAAAATAAATTTAAATTGAATTTTCTAAAACTTGTGTCTATAGGGTCGATACCATAAAATTTGGAAGATTTTTTGTCGGGGCCAACACGGCCAAATTTCAGCATGGGATGGACTTGGCTGACCAAATTTTGGTCGAGCTTGACTTAGTCGAATTCGGCCAAATTTTGGCTGGGGTCGACTCACCCAAATTCGAACGAATTTCAATCGGGGATGACGTGACCAAATTTGGGTCAGGGCCTGATCAGTCAAATTTCAGTCAGGGTTGACTCCACTAAATTCGTCGGTCGGGACCGACTCGACTGAATATGGCCAATTTTTTATCACGGCTGACTCAGTTGAATACAGTCAAATTTCGTTCGGGACTTACTCAACCGAATATGGCTAAATTTGGGCTAGGACCGACTCGACCAAATTTTGGTCATGACCACCTCGACTGAATTCGGCCAAATTTAGGTCAGGACCGACTCGCCTGAATATAACCAAATTTTGGTCGCGATCGACTCTGCCGAATACGACCAAATTCAGGCCAAGACCAACTCGGTCAAATTTTGGTCGAGGTCATCATGACCGAATTTTGACCAGAGTCGGCTCGACTGAATTCAGCCGAATTTCGGTCGTGGCCGACTCGGTTGAATACAGGCAAATTTTGATAGTGACCAACTCATTTGAATATGGCCAAATTTCATCCTAGGCTGTCTCAGCTGAATACGGCCAAATTTGGGCCATGACCGACTTTGCCAAATCTCAATTGGGGCCAACTCGATTGAATTCGATCGAGTATTGACTGGAGCCAACTAGGCTGAATACAACCAAATTTTGGTCGCAGTTGTCTCGGCCGAATCCGGTCAAATTTTATTTAGGTCGACTCAGCCCAATGCAGTCAAATTTGGGTCGGGATGAACTCAACTGAATACTTCCAAATTTTGTCCAAGACCAGCTAGAATTTCGATCGAGACCGACTTGACTAAATTCGGCCAAATTTTGTACAGGGTCACGCGAACTCAATCAAATACAACTAAATTTGAGCTAGCCCGTCTGAACCTTTAGCCTAACCTAACCAAAAATATAAGTTAAAAATTTGGATTGAATATTTTGGATTATCCTTTTTTAAAATCTAGATTTAGAAAATGGATATCCAATCCGTAAAATATATAAAATGTGGATCAAATTGGTATCAAGATCCAATAAAAAGGATTTTAAATGAATTGGATTTTTAATAAAATGGATATTAAACGGATTGGATCAGAGAAAAAGTGGATTGGATCATGAAAATTGAATTTTTTGCCCACCCTTAGGTTTAGGTTAAGCCTTTACTTTGGAGAGTGTGGGTGTACTTGGGGTCAAAGGGCATGAGAGGATAGTTTATGTATGGTACAAATTTTCACATAGTGTTATTCTCTTATTGTCTTTAGACAACCGTTGCGATTTTTCTCTTGTATTAATTTTTTTCTTTGGTAGGATGATTCTTGAGGGCAAAGATGATAATGAGTAATGTTCTTAATGTGTTTTTCAATTGTTCTTACGTAAGAATTTTTCATCGTGTTAGTGCTTTGAACTTTATGAAAGTCAAGAAAAACATCATACTCAACTAAAGGCATGTCAATGTTTTTCCATGTGACTATTAGAGTTCCAAAGTATACTATGATATAACCTCTATATGTCGTGTGTTGAGAATAATGTTTTGTATTGTTTTCATAAAATGTAGGGATAAAATACTTTTTAATTTAGTTTAAAGACAAAGATCAACTTTTATAATAATTTAGAGACTAAAAATATATTTAACCTTCAATATATTTATTAAAATATTAATAAAATTTATATCATAAATGCTAATAAATGTCATGGAATAACTGTTGAATAATAAATACTAAACATAAATATTAAATGTTATGCATTAATTACTATATAATTAGTAACGCTTAATAACTACTATACAATAAATATATTGTTACTTAAAATACTAAATAAGAAGAAACCGAATGAGCATTATATTTTACATTTACAACTATATAACTATATAATATAACTATATAGTTTTTATATTATCATTCATTTAAAAACATTTGCTATTTTAATATATATATATATATATATATATATATATATATATATATGTGTGTGTGATTGTGTTGAGTAATAGTTGTGAAAATGATGATCTATGTATTGTTTTTCCTCATATATTTTTTGAGAAGTCATGTTTGTCTTAATGAAGGAACTCAAACTATACTAAAGGAATATTTGGAGTTGGAGAGACAAATTCAGCCTATTAATAAGCCTCCTATAAAGAGTATTCATGTATGTCTCAACTTTTTTATGTTTTATTTCCTTTAGTTGATATCACACTACATGGCTTAATAGTTTTATTTGTATGTGTTTTATTTTGGATTTAATAGACGGAGTTTGGAGATATTATTGATTGTATTGACATTTACAAACAACCATCATTTGATCATCCTTTATTGAAGGACCATAAGTTACAGGTGTATAACCAAAACTTTCAATTACATTGAAATTTGAATTTCATATTGTTTTCAATATTTAGTATTAGTTTTTAACCTTTTTTAATAATGTTTTTCATGTATTGATCTTTGCCTTTTTTTCTTTAATTTTAGAAAAAACCCAACTTTCACAATTTGACTGGAGAATCAAGTCACACAAATTTAGGAACTAGGTTCAAGTTTGGATTGAGTAAAGATGAATGTCCGAAGGGGACTGTTCCTATACTCAGAACAAGAAAAGATGACCATATTCGAGAACAATCAATGTTAAACAATCATATATTGGCTGAAGGCCTTCCTGGTATTCATGTAAGATCTTTTATAAAAAAAATAGTTTAAATTGTTGGTACTTTACTTTTATAAATTGTATTTCATCTAATTTTTTCAATCTGACTATTTATTTACACATATCAACTTTTGTAGCTTGCAGAAATTTACCTTTTACGAAAATATGGTCCTTATTACGGTGTGACAGGAATAAATAGTATTTATAATCCACGGGTTGATTCAAAGCTTCAAATCTCTATGTCTCATGTATGGGTTGAAAAGGGAGTAAGAACATCCGGTAACAAGATCTCAGTAGGATGGCATGTGAGTTGTAATTTTCACACTTAACTTTTCTTGCATATATGTGTGTGTATGTATCATTGACTTAATTGGTATTAATTTAATAAAACAAAAAACATCTAATCAATCTAATGTATTACTATCAGGTGGCTCCACAACTATACGGTGATTATGCATCCCATTTTTATACTTCGTGGACGGTAAGGACATATCAATTTATTTTGTTTATGGTTAAATAGTTAATAGAAATGAAAGTTAGGATGCACTTCCCTCAAAAGTCTTTGGTAGGAGTGGAGGATTTTTCTTTTCTCGATTCCATTTTGTGTATAAGGATATAAATAAGTCATTATTACATCATAAATAATTTTTAATTAGTTAATTTATCATATTAATACTATTATTCAAAATTTGATGTTGTGTTAAAAATTTGCAGTCAGATAACTACCAGAAGACGGGATGTTACAATATTCAATGTGCAGGTTTTATTCAGACTAGCAAAATACATTATCTTGGTGCACGCATAACCAATGTATCTGTCTACGGTGGATCGGTTTATGACTCTTTACTTTCTATTTCTATGGTAATAATTACTTTATATAACTTTTAGTATAATAAAAAGATAGAACTAGATTTAATTCATTTGATATTAATACATATTTTAATTTCTTGAATACACTTTTTAAGTGAATATAATGATAAAAAAAATTAATATTGTATTGTAGACGTAATTAACACTATATATATGTATGTATCTATGTATCTATGTATATAAATATATAGATAGATAGAAGTATGATAAATGTGTGTGTATGCTTTCAGGATCCAACGACCAAAAATTGGTGGGTAATTATAAACAATAAGTTTATTGGATATTTTCCAGCAAAATTGTTCTCCAACCTAAACAAAGCTGACCATGTAGGATGGGGTGGAAGAACATATACTGAGCCTGCAGGTTCTTCGAGTCCTCAAATGGGATCTGGACATTTTCCTGATGATAGTGCGTGTTACTTTAGACAGATGTCATTTCAAGATGAATCCAGACTAGCTAAGGAACCTAATGAACATCAAATGTATCCCTTCGTTGACAAACCCACTTGTTACAATATTAGAAACAAAGGAGATAAAACCCGCCACTTTGGTTACCTTTTCGAGTTTGGAGGACCTGGTGGTAGTTGTGGCGATTAATTTATTTTCAATTAAATTTTATATCGAATAAAGAAAACTATCATATTTATAATATATTACTTTGATATTATTTTCTTTGGTGCAAATAGATCTATTAACGTTGTTATTTTTGTATTTTTAATTTACTTGGAAAACTTTTGGTTATAGTCGGTCAAACATTATACAAATTTGACTATTCAAAACTAATTTTTTAATTCAATTTTAATTTTATGTTTCATGACTTTTTTTTTCATATATATATTTTCAGTTACATTTTAATAATTTCAATAATTTGTAATCATAACAAATTTAAATTTTATTTTTCTTCAATTTTAAAATGTATTTATTTTAATTACATTTGAACTTTATCATTGATTAAATCGCATATACTTTAACTTGTTGAGTTAAAACTTAGTGAACAAAACCTTTCATATATTTAAATAAACTATATACTATTTTCAATGTTTATCGAGCATTATATTATATATATATATATATATATATATATATATATATATATATATATATATATATATATATAAAAATATATATTGTAATTATTAGTTTTATGCTTTGAGTTTCATGGTGTTTTAAATACTACATATAGAGAACTTGTGTTAGGAGAGATATACCTAAGTTTACTAATGTTGATTATATCTTTAGTTGTATAATTAAATAGAAAGAATAAATTTTATCATAGAGCTTGGTTTATATGTATAGTGAGAATTTTCTTTTATATTAAGATTAATCAAGTGTTGAGTTGAGTTATTGTATAAAGTGTTACTATTTTGTTAATGTCATTGGCCAGATGTGAAGTTTAAAAATTCATCGCAATTTTTCTTACTTTTTAAAATTGGTCAAAAGAAAATATCAAATCAAAGTAATGACGTTTACATTTCTGATTATCTCGGGAGCTTTTCTAAAGTAACGTACACCCTCACTAATAACTCTAACCATTATATCTTTTATTTTTTTATTTATTTTAAGAGAATAATAACCATCATAGAGAGAATATTTAGACTTTGTCTCTTAATAAGTCGGTTAAGGACATTGTATAATTGTATTTAATATTTATTTAATATACATCAATAAAAAGTTAAAAAATAATTGAATAATAAAATAATTATATTTTAATGTTGTTAAAAATTAAATTATAATTAAATGTAAAAAAAAATTTAAATTAATAGAAAAATTAACAAAAAATAGTATTAAACATTTATAAAGTTTACAAACAAAAAAATAATTAAAATATAAATTTGATATTTTATTGAGTTTCCTTTATTTGACTTCTCAATAATCTTTTGCAACATTCCTCTTAACTTAACACAATCTCCTATATTAAAGAAATAAACAATGTTTTAATACCTGAAATTATTATTTATAAAGACATAAACTAATAATATAAAAAATTTAATCACCTAAACTTTTAAGTGAAATACTAGATTTAAATTTACATCCCCACAAGCATTTTTAGTAGATACTAGAAATTCCAAAGTGTTTATTTTGTGTTTGAGAGATATTGTTTAAAAATTTCACAGGGTATTTTTGTCTTTATAAAATCTTTTATATGAGTTTAATTTATATTATTTTAACTAATGAAGTTAATTATTCTAGTTGTAAAAATGATGAAATAAAAAATCCTTAGTTATACATTAACATGTGTCCAGGGCATTGGTTAGCGTTGTCTTTAGACTTTTAATAAAATTTAATATAGTTAATGTTGTAGTGGTATTAATTATTTTGTGACTGAGGCCAAATGAGTCAAGTCACAATCGAATCGTGACACTTGTACTCTTATACTTTTATAAATTAGTTACGTCATCATGCATGACTTATGCTCTTAATAATAATCAAATTGTTTCTTTATAAATATAAAATATTATAATTTAAATAAATATGTGCATTGTATTTAAAGGTTGTAAAATAGAATATGTAATGATATTGTTCTTACGGAGACAATATATTCTACAAAGTTTTGTATGATCCTCCTGGTCTTCAAATTCTTCACTCCAAGGATATTTCGTCCTCAACTCTCAAATGCAAGAGGGGGATGATGTCTGTAAAAAACACTCTGAAGCTTAAGTCAATATGAAATACTAGATTCTGATGTCAGAATAGTAACATAAGCATATGTTCGTAAAATATACCTTTTATAATAAGATTCATGAACCTTACCTGATTGAGTATTGATCCAATGATTCTAATTACCTGCTAATCGTACTATCATTATTTTTATATCTTGTGGATTCATTACTCCATGATTCCTTCACCATATTATAAAAATGTATATTAAATATAAAATGAAGGTTATCAAAACTATAATTCCTCCTTCTTTTAGTGTGGTATTTTCATTTGGAGTTGGTGCAAGATTCAACATTTTATAACCTGCATGGACAGATATATTTTTGGCTATACATCAATATAAAAATAACAAGTTACCTTTTTAAATACAATATTATATTTATAATAATGAACAGAAAATACTATATTTTAAATAAACATGTATATTATATTTAAAGGGTTGTAAAATAGAATAGGTACATAACGATACACAAACATAAATCTTCTGTTTAGCATCTTTCAAACACCAACAAAATAATACTTTTAGGATTTTAGTCTTGATAACATAACAATCACATCTTCATATTTATATATCATAATAATCACATCTTCATATTTATACATCATAAATAATTTCAATTCTGCTATATAATTCCTCCATTTTCCAGTGTTGTGAGTATGTTATAGTCTGTAGGAATTGATGCAAGATTAGACATCATATAACATGCGTGAAAAGATATATTTTAGGCTTTGCATTCGAAAATAACAAGTTATCTTTTAAATAAAATATTATATTTTATAACAATAAACAAAAAAATATATATCTCTTGAATAAACATGTATGTAATATTTAAAAGTTTGTAAAATAAAATAGATAACGATACGCAAACATCCATTTTCTATTTACATATTTCCAACGCCAACCAAATAATATTTTTACAATATTTTAGTCATGATAATAAGTGTGATTGTTAGGAAGTTTTTGATTTTAGAAGGACCACGCACGACCACTGCACAACCATAGAAAAATATATTATATATATCACAACAGCCTTATATCCCCACATTATATATCATAATAATTACATTTCCATACATATTTGAATATCATGAATAATTATTATGCTAATAATTCATTTGTATATCCGATAGCGGATTCATGGGTACATGAGGCATGACAAATGATATTATTATAAAATCTATATCTAGATGTTGTTGAAGTTGTATTGTAATATTTTTAGAGTAGCTGAACTTTTTCATATTCAGGTTTAATATAATTAATTCTGATTTTATGTACTTCTATTTTTTGGAGACTTATCTATGCTTTCATTCAATAGTGTGTGGTTTGATTTATAATTCATCTATTTAACTGGTTTGGATTGAGTAGAAAGACTTGTCTCAAACTGAGATCCAATCAAACCATCACACTCTTGCTAGAGACATCCACATGATCTAAAGGGTGTGTTGGGTGGGGAAAGTCTTGCACAGTAAAGCATGAATTCATTCAATCAAGAGTGGAAGAGTGGAGAAATCGTATTGAGTATGAAGTCCTTAGGTTCTAAGTTGCAGACATGGGTCTAGATCTATCTTTAAAAGTACTTTTAGGACATTGAATAATTTGCATATTAAGTAAACAAGATAGTAGTGGTGTAATAGAAGAAGATAAGATGAAATACAGTTTCTACACCACTCAATCTATATAATATATACTACTATCTATATTTACATGTACTCTCTATCCAAATCCAAAAACCCAAAAACTAACTATCAATATACTAGTTAAATCCTTGTGATACAACACTTATTATAATACTATTACATACTAATGTACTTGCAGGAAAATGATTGTTAAGAAATAATCATCAATAATTTTGTAGAACTTGATTATGTATAATTAATTATGTTAATCTAGTCCAGTCTATGTAGTCCAATAATTATTGGAGATGTCCAAAGTATACCAAACTCAGACTCACCACGATCATCAGTACTAATTGGTCTCAAATGCAATATCTAATCAATCCATATTTATAAGTAAGCAATATCTAACCTAACACCCAAATTCACACATCATGTAACATGCAACAAAGCAAATGCACAGGTCATTCACAATAAAATCATACAATTTACTAATTCAATGTTTCTACGATTCCAAAGCATTGTAATTAACTTTCTTTAAGGTGTCTCAAATTGCTCAAGGAGTATCAAATTTCCCCTTTAAGTTATCAAAACACATAGACTCAATTCAGGAACAACACAAACATGATCAATACATACTATTAGGACCACTGATTAATATAAACTCACAAGGAGGACTTAGAAGTCACATGTGAGCTAGAATTTCTCACATGTGTGTCGAAAAACAGCTGACCCAAAGGAAAAGAGAAGAAAATCAACTTACTCAATTGAAGAAACTGATTAGACAGAAGTGAAAAACTCGTCACATTGATCACTTTAACGGTGGTCTCCGATCTTCAAAGAGATGAACACAAGAGGAGAAACTCTAGAGAGAAGGGAGAGAGTTCTTATAAATGTGTTTTTAGAAAGATAAATTATTTTCTAAGTGATGAGATCCTTTTATGAATGTTTTATTTATATGTAAGCTTTTTATTATTAAAAAAATAGGATCTTATTATTTTAAAACACAGACACTTTTAAAATACAATTTTCTAGATCCTCACAGAAACTATAAGGATGGTATCATTTAGATTAGAGAGATTGCCCACTTATAGGGCATTCCTTAATTGACTCTTCTATAGTATCTTGAAAAACTAAGAAATAATTAATTATCTCATACTCTTGTGCAAAAACTAAATATCGTTCTATTGTGGCATAACATAAAAACAATATGGTGATTTAGGGTTAGTAATTCTAAAGGAAAAATGTGATTTATTATGATAGTCAATTAATATAATTTGGATTCTCTGCTGGATTTTTTGTACTGTTCCTTTATTGTGCCTTTATAATACACTGATTATCACTAATTTTGACGTTTTAAAATATATTAAAAGATATTTAAAGCACCAACACATTGTATTTTTAAAGCTCAGCAGAGAATAGTACCTAAAAAATCAGTAGAGAATCTGAACTCCAATTAACATAACATATTGTAAAAAATGTGATAAAAGAATTAAATGATAGTTGACATCATACATTCCTACCACAACAGCATAGCAAATATTTTTACAAAAAGCATTGGAAAAAACACAATTTCAAGTCTCTTCTTCACAAGTTAAAACATTTGGTATAATATATCCAACTTAAGAAATATTGAGATTATTGAAATGTTGTCATTATGATTATTTAGTATTACTCATTATATTTAGAAAATTTATTCAAAACCTAATTATAAACATGTATAGTGGCTACAATTTAATTAATTATGGACATATTTACTCGCCTTAATAAATGTAAGGGTGAATTATGATATTATTTAAATTGTTGATTGATTAATGAATGAGAAGGAGATTCTCTTCCTCTGATCAATATTTAATTGAACATATATTTATATTTTTTTTATGTAAATAATATAATTGCGCATCATTTAATTTATAATATATGTCAATGATTTGCTATTTTTAATACAATTATTTTTTTTTTGTCCATTAGTTTACTTTTAGCATTGTATTTCTTTTTAAAATTTATAATTTACTTAGAAACATGTTATTCACTTAGAATATATTACTTTTGATATTATCAAATATAATTTTGAATAATTGTAATACAATTTATTCTTTAATATATCATAAGCATTGGTTTTACCTCCAACGATAAAATTTTTATCAAACGTTCTTTTTACTTTTAAATCGCCGATGATATTATATTAAAAATTATGTGTAATAAAAAATAATAATAACTATTTTCTTTTTCTATATAGATTGAAAATTGAATTATTTAATTTTAAAAATACAATCATATTTGTTTCGACTATTAATAACTAAATTAACCAAGTTTAAATAATAGTTCATGAAATGGTTGTATTGTAGTAAAGTAGTAGTATCAAAAGGAGGCAGGATGTAAAACTTTTTTTCCTACCATCGAAGAAATCATAGGGTTCAGCTTCATTCAGTAATGGTCCACGCCCTATCCCTATTTTCTCCTTCATGCACACCCTATTTTAATTTCACTTTATTCTTCGTATTCGTGTTCAAGTTTCAACTGTTCACAGGCACGTGCAAGAGTTTATGGGATAAAGCACTTCCAAAGTAACTATTATTGATGCTTTTGAAGTAATATTTCGGCATTCTTTCAAAGTAAAATAAAATTTAGCAGTTACATTAATTAGGAGGAATATCCGTGTAATTAATAATTACCATACAGAAAATAAGACAAAAAAAGAAGAAACAAACAAACAGAAAAACTCGTACCATTCGCACTGTGATTAGTTCCCTCCAGTAAAAACCCACTTAACGAGAATGTACGGTAAATAATAAATTATTAAGGGACTGAAAAGAAAGAAGAATAGAGTATAGAAGTCGTTAAATTGGGCCCCCACGTGTTCTTTTCAACTCTTTCCACTGTCATTAAATGGCCACAAATCCTTCTAGAAAACTTAAGAAAAAGAAAAAGCATCTGTTTTCCATTGAGATTTGTAGCAAAACTATAACAAGGTAACTACAACAGCAAGATGTAACATTCTGTTGTCGTCCTCGTCTCGTCTCTACCACACTGTCATCACCACTCACCACTCACCACTCAACTAAGGAAAGTAAAACAAAAGCGGAGAATTTACAAGGCGAAATCATGGTACCTGCAAGAAATTAATTACAATTACAAAGCGAGGGTGAAGAAGGTTTTTGTGTTGGTTGGTTGGTCAGAAGCCGAAGCAGCGAACGTGATGATTATGGTGAAGGAGAGACTTTTCGCTGTCGATGATGCCTCGAACGTTCCTGAACTGCTCCACGTGACAAGGGATGGTTATGGTTCCTTTTTGATCGAAGCCGTACTCTTCCTCTGCTTCCTTGAGAAGCTGCATGAAGAGAGGGTGGTTGAAGTACATCACCGGCACCACGAACCGTTGTTGGTCGTCTCCTTGACCCACCTTTATGGCCAAACACCCTTTCGGCACTCCTCCCCGGAACCCTTCTTTCTTCCCCTGAAAACCCTTCACTCTCTTCTCCCCACTGCCACCCATCACTGCAAAAACAACACAGAAAGAGGCTGGTCTGCTTATAATGTTTGTGAGAGTTTCTCGAAAAACCTCAAAAGAAAACAAGGAAAAAGCGCCAAGGGTGTGAGAGTGTGATTGCTGCTTTGTGGAAGCAGGTAAGGGAGGAACATCTGAGAGAGGTTGGGACGTTAGTCATGATTCAGACACACAACACAACAAATGGAAGACAAACGCATTCCCCAACACAAACAAAGACTTTACGAGTATATATATATGACATTGAGAGAGAAGTGTGTGTCACGTGCTTCTCCACTCGCTTCAACTCTGCACCGTCCGATCTTGGTCGTCACTATTGTGATCAGATCTTTTGTGGACCTACACAGAGTAGAAAAGAAGTTAAGAATAGGATGCAACGCTAACCTTTCCAAGTGGCTTTACGTACGTACGATCAAGGACAGTTGTGCTCATCGCGGACCTGCCCCGGACTTCTTAAACTATGCTTAGAATCTTACAAAACAGTGTTTTGGTAGATAATAGAAACTAAAGGTTACACTTTATTTCCACAGGGAATATCAGTTTACGTTTTTTTTTTCCAAAAATTAATCATCAATAAAATTAGTAAAATTTTACCTTTTCAATGTAGAAAAAGAGAATTAATGCGTTTTATATCATCGATGAATTAAGTAATGTATGGTTAGACCTTTTTCTCTCACTCATTGGTTAGACAAAGACTTGTACAATTTGCTGAATATAAAAAGCTGTGTCCAAAATATTATTTATACGGTCATTCGTTCCGTTCCTTTTTGTCACATCTAAATTTAGATGAAACTTTTTAGTTAGGAAAATAAGCACAAATTTGAGTATTATCTTAAAAAAAATTAAGAAACTCGGATAACATTCAAAAAGTAACGATTTACAAAGTTATCGTTTTTAGTATTTGGATTAAAGTTAGCGTCAAAATCTTTTATAAAATTCTTTTTATCAACAATGTTAATGGTTAGCATTTGTTATCGGAAGAGTTGAAAACATAATATGTTATAACTAATTTTTTTTAATTTCTTGGTAGCTAAAATTTTCGTAGGTAAATTTTAGAAGTCAATTTTTATAGACAAATTATAATTTTTTATTTATAATAATGACTATTTTAGTAAATAATAATTTTTTATTTTTAATTGTTCTATAAATTAGTTATTATAATGATTATAACTTTTGGTCACAAAAATTAGTTGTTAATGAAATATTTTTTTGTACTATCTATCCCCTTACACCTTTACTAGTCATCCATTATCATGTTCATTAGCTAAATTTTAGAAATTAAGACAAATTATAACTTTTTATTTATAATAATGACTATTTTAGTAATCGATGATTTTTTATTTTATTAATTAGTATATAAATTAGTTACTACAATGATTAATCACTTTTAATCATTAAAATTAATTATTAATGAAATATTTTATTATAGTGTCACCTTAAACCTCTAATAGACATCTATTATCATGTTTATTAGGGTATTGTTGCCAGAGTAAGTGATCGAAATCGTTTTATTCTGGTTGAGATAAGGCTGAGGGTATTAAGACCGAGGTCTGTTCGTTCTCAGTGCTGAATAAAAAAAATAAAATTCATACCTCTTGCAACAGAATAAAATGTCTCGAGAGGAAAGAAATAAAGAAAAAAGTTGAAAACCAATGAATAAGGAAGAAATAGAACGGATAATTAAATTTTGAGAATAAAATTTCAAAATCAAATTTTGCTGCTAAAAAAGTTGAGAAGAAACATCACCTAAAACAAAATCAATTATCTACAAGGATAATAATATTTCACACTGTAGTAAAAGAAAAACAAATCTATACTGAATGTAAATTAAATTATTGATAATTAAAAGGGAGGTTTATAAGATTTGCAGCGGAATAAAAATAATGTACTTTATATTTAAAATACACCATAACAATAAATTTGAAAGTGTAGATATCCATATTTTTAATATTTTTTAATTAAGTCAAAACCGCTTTCTGTTGTCAACCTTTAATAAGCGTAAATATCTTTTAATAGCCTAATCAAAACCGTTTTCTGAGCATGTTAAAATAAATATAAAGTCTTCTACCAAAAGTATTCGTGTTCGTAAGTATTCATAAATAAAATCTGTTATAGAGAATTGGTATTTATAAATATTTATTATTTGTGTAGTGAGTAATAAATATTTTAATATCTATTTTTAAAAGAAATGGATATAAGTATCAAATTATCTATATTTGCGGTATTCTTTAGTGAAAAGTTAAAATTAAAATTTAATTTATATTTTATTAAATTTAATTTAATTAAAATTAAAATTTATTTATATTTTATTAGATTTAATTTAATTTAATTTATATTTAATTTAATTTATATATTATTTTCTATTTTTTGTAATTTTATTAAATTTTATTTTAAAAAATTATAAAATATTTATTTATATATTTGCGAATATCTATGGTACCCGTGAATTTTAAAATATTTTTATATATTTGTTGAACAGATACCCATAAAATAAACAGATAAATAATGGGTGAATTTTTCTATTGCAAGTCTGATTGTTAATAGACACTATTTATATCTGTCTCGACCTGTTGTCATCTTAATTACATTATTAGTAACCTTGGTAATAAAAAAATATCTACAAATTCTTCTTTGAATATAAAAACTATTTTGCTACATAATAATATACCTTTATTACACTAGCACATTATTCAAAATATTATACATCATATTGAAATTGTAAATGTATATTCAGTTTAAATTTAGTAGTAAACTTTTTAATTGTCGGTTACATTTAGTTGGTCAAGTCAGTTTCATGTCTTTATTGTTAATTCATTAATAAAATAAATCACATAAAATTAATTGATAAAAGAATTATTTGAAATCAGTTTTTCATTAATTATCTATTTTTAGTTAATACGAAAAATCACTTAGTGCGCTAAAGTTGCATAAAATTTATAGAATTTGCTGACTGGAGAAAGATGAAACCGCTGGCGTTATATATATATATATATATATATATATATATATATATATATATATATATATATATATATATATATTAAGTATATATAAAAAATAAAATATATTGTAATTCCTTAAAATCAAATATTAAATTATTCTTATCTGGCCGAGTTTAAGTACTTTATTACTTACTAGAATAAAAGTATAAATTACATAATATTATATTATTGATATTATATTAGTGAATAATAATATTGTAATGGTATTAAATTAATATACAAAATAAATTTATATTTATTAAAAATTAAGTAAGATAAATGAAACAAAAAATTAAAAAATATTTGTTAATCGATAAAAAAAATAAAGAAAGATAAACAATTTTGTAGAAAATATTATTAAATTTTAAAAGTTTAATAAATAATTATATTATAAAAATAAAATTGAAATTATAAAGTGTGATTACAAAACATCTCTTCATTAATTATTCATTTCAGGTCACGATATATATGGGTAATATATTCCGTTTTCTAAATTTAATGTATTAGAATCAATCTATTTGTTCAAAAACAGAAAGAAAAATCGGGTCGGTGTGAGTTAACATGATTCGTGCATCAAATTAGGCATGAGATCACTTTGATTATGCATGTGCTGCAAGGAATTGTTTATGATTTTAAAATAAGAATATTGTGAATTAATTAAATATGATAATTAAATTTCATATGTGTTTAAATTTTAATTTATTTCACTGTGTGTTTAAAAGTATGTATAAGAAATATGTGACTAGTTTTAGATTTTATTACAGGGTAAGAATAGTATTTTGTACGTTATGGACGTTAAAAATGTTCAATTTTATTTTTTAAATTATTGTCCTGCAGCTGAAAAATGAAATAAAAAAAATGGTGAGTTATCAGACGAAAGAGGTGTTAATAGCAAACCAATGTTGAGAGCATTTGAATATTTATTCCTTTTCACACTTTAATGTTAGTTAAAAAATTATATTGAAATACGTTTAAAACAGTAAATAAATTTAAAATAAAATTGATTAAAATGATTAAATCTAAATATTTCTAAAATCAGATAACTAAATTAGGTCAAAATTTAAAAAAAAGATTAATTCCAATTTTTACTATAAGAAAAAAAAAAACATATTTAACTATAAATTTAATAGAACTGAATTTTAGACTGAATCGTGAATTTATATACAAATGTCTAAATCTCTCATTAATTATGGTTTAAGTAATTTAATATTCAAAATAAATTGAACTTTAATCGAAGATTATCAATCAAAATAACAGATTTTTAGTTTTATTTAACATGTTTTATTTGTTTAAGTTTAATTTAAAAATGTAAATGTTGTATAAATATATAATTTTTATTGCATTATATCCAGTGTTTTATTCACTTAGTTCTTTTGGATATTGAATAATATGTTATGAGGTAGAGTTTGACTTTTTAAAATGAGATTATGGGTTTTTATATGATTTATGTGAGAAGTACTTACATACGTGTACAAAGAAGACTAAAAGGAATAATTAATAATAAGAATTTAATAATGAACATTAAACATATAATAAATTGAATCGTTAACTGAATTTTATTAATATTCCACTTTCAGAAAAAGTATCATATAATTTGAAGGAAAAAGAGAGAAGAATCTCGTTAATTGAATATTTTATTTTATCTAATGATGCGTGCTATAAACAAAGGTTAGTTCCCTGTGTTGTTTTTGTATATCACAAAGAGTTCCTGCTTTTTTAATTAATTTTAAACTCAAATTTGGCCTCTCTTTCTCTGGTTTGGATACAGTTTCAATGTTTGCCACTCCTTATGCGTAGGTGTCACTTCTTGTCATATTTAAAAACCTTTCTGAAGTTGGATTCTACGCTTTCATTCATTTCCAAATAAAAATCTTAAACTTAGTATCTCGTCTAATTAATTTAGTTTTTATTGGAATACATTTTCAAAAAAATATGTATATTTTCTAATTGAGAAAACTATGTTTGCAATCATGTAAGACATCAATTTTTTATAAAAAAATATGAATATATATATATATATATATATATATATATATATATATATATATTAATATTATATATATATATATATATATATATATATATATATATAATAACGAATTACAGTAACAAATAAAATAAAAATTCAGTAAGTTACTATAGGATAAGTTAAGATTTTCGGTCTATCTCACTTTAT
>Ga0214543_1001090_pt1 | contig 50787 bp, 31 predicted proteins | sample CNSS2metaG_FD_160094 | JGI IMG/M metagenome (GOLD analysis project Ga0214543, IMG submission 160094) | Root nodule microbial communities from cowpea collected in UCLA plant growth center, Los Angeles, California, USA - CNSS2 | ecosystem: Host-associated > Plants > Roots > Nodule | place: USA... | reverse complement strand
GGGGTACACGATTTCTTCTTACGAAAACGTGCACCCCCCAAACGTTTTGCCTACTTCCGTAATTTTTTAAAAATTTGCCCATACCCGTAATAAACCCATCCCATTTGCCTACAATCGAAAAAAACCCAGAAACAGAAGATCAAAAAATTCATCATCTTTATTTTCAGCCACTTCCTTCCTTCACCAGAACCTAACAATCGCACGCTATCATTCAATAAATATTTGATGGTTACATTTTACTTCCCTTCAAATATTTGTTTAACAAAGGAATACATATGGTTGATGTATGGTTTCTCACAGTAACTACTTGAAAAGTGCCTGTCATATATGTAGACATGCATTTGCACTGCAAACATATATCTCATCACCTTATTCAAAGCTTCTTGATATAGCCAGAGATGGATCTTTTGTTCTTCTGCCTCCGCAGTAAAGATCGTCCTACGAAACAGAAAACTGGGGTTAGAGGAGTATAGGTTTCTCTTCAAAACCATTATCAGTTCGGGGATTGGGGAGAACACTTACTGCCCCAGAACAGTTCTTGAAGGGAGAGAAGAGTGTTCATCTCTTAAAGACTCGTACCATGAAATAGACGAGATCATGTTCGACACACTCGACAACCTCTTCAAGAAAACGGGGATTTCACCCTCCGAGGTAGACATCCTCGTAGTGAACGTCTCCTTGTTCTCGCCGGCACCTTCTCTCGCAGCACGCATCATAAACAGGTACAAGATGAGAGAAAACGTGAAAGCTTTCAATCTTGCAGGAATGGGGTGCAGTGCAAGTGTGGTTGCTATCGATGTGGTGCAGCAACTGTTCAAGACTTACAAGAACTCTGTTGGGATTGTTGTGAGCACCGAGGATCTCGGTGGACACTGGTACTGTGGCACGGAGGTTTGAAACCTGTTTTTTGTTTCTATTAATTTTATGGAGGTTTGAAATTTTTTTTGTTTCTATTTATTTTAGGGAGATGATACATTGACAAAAATTTTTTGACAAACTTTTTGACAAATATTGGTAAAAAAAACCCTAAAATTTTATTATTTTATTATCTTAACTTTCATTACAAAATAAAAAAGTTACTTTATTTGGTAACTTTGTCAACTTTGTTAACTACATCTTTGTCAAAAAATTATTTTCCTTTATTTTATTGTAAAATTTTAAAACCTGTTTTGTTTTTTCAGAAATTTTATTTATTTTTTATTTATGAATGGCAATAACATTTTCAGAGACCGTTATATATCATGTACGTATATGTATATAAGAATCTAATGTAATATGTATACAAAATCATCGATAATAATAAATATTTTCTAAACTATTCCTTGATTCTAATATTTTTTAATCTTTTTCTCATTTATAATTTTATATTATATTTATGTTATAAGAATTGTTTGATTAGGTTTATATCTGTTTTGTTATTATTTTTATTTATTTATTATTTATTTTTTCTAATAATTTATTATCAAATTTTGTTATATTTACTCAAGATATTATAAAATACACTAAAAAAATAGTGACCAAAAAATCAATCACTAAATAACTAAAGTCAGTAAATGATGGAAAGAATGTCAATTTAGTGATTGAACAACATATTCATCACTATTACGTTGGTCACTGATTGATTCTTCACAGTGATCAAATCTGTGATTGAATTTTAATGATCAAATCTGTGACAAAAATTAATTATTGAAAATATAAAAAAATAGAAAAAGAAAAGAAAAGGAATACAAATTTATATACAAAAGAAAACCGTAACATACTAACATGCATATAATACAGGATTTTACACTTTCAATTGTATAATTTTAGCATTCTTATTATTATCACTAAAATTTAAAATTCATAACTAAATTCAAATATGCAATTTAGGTGTTCAAATCTAGCTATTAATTTGGGGTTAATTTAAAATTTATTATAACTATGTAAGGATTAATAAATATTTAAAATTAAGATAAAATAGCGATTAAATCGAACGAAATTTGCGGCTATAAAGTTGAAACAATCCAATCATATCATAATATTTGAAATATTTTTTATTACAGTAAAAGATAATTGTCAACTAAACGTTAAAGAGAGAGAAAAGATAATACTTATTATATTATATATTGATATGGAAAAAAAAGTTATTTCACCCTATTTATCTATTATTTATCAATTTTTATAGAGATAAAATAATTTTAATAAAATTAATTTTTATATTTGTAAAGAATAAAGGGTAATAATTATAAAGAATACTGGGAAATAGCTGTATTCACTACTAGAAACAAAAAAAAAAAAACATTTTAGCATATACGTCATACAAATTTAGTTTTCTATTTTAATAATAAGTTATGCAAGTGTTTGAAACATGAAACCTGGAACATGGAGAGTGTTCCATGCAAATGCAACTAATGGGAAATCAGAAGCACCACAGTGTCCTCATTACTACACTGCCCAAAAATGGTAGAAGCATTAAGTGCTTCCATCACTGCAGCCAAAAGGAAAATAATAGTTAAACAAATAAAAACACACATTGAATTCATTTTGGGTGACTGAGATTAAAACCGAACCAAACCGAATCAAACTGAACTAAACTAAACTATCGGTCAGAGTTACATCACCTTCTGCCACATTTACTGCTCCTGCTCATTTATGTAAAAAATGTTTTCTCCCAACACCTTATAATACTATAATACCGAATTTAGACTTTTTACTGAAATTTTTTGTGTTATATTTCTATTATATCTTCGTAATAATATACTAAATATCATTAATTTTAACGTTTCAAAATATATAAAAAAATATTTAAAATATCAATATAATATATTTTTAATATTAAAAAAAGACAACACTACAAAATCAATAAAAAATATGACTCTTTATAATACATGTCTTCACCACTCAATCTCTTCACAACTTCACATATGTCTTTAATGCTTTTTTACTACTCCTTCTAAGTTTCTAACTACTACAAAATAATTGCTGCACACCTAATGTACTACTCTGCTATATATAAAACCCAGTACAACCATGATATGAACGTGCTTAAATATCATGTTTTTTTTTTCGCCAATACGAAACAATTCTTAGTATTGGCCAAACATTACGAGGTTTTGTCTTTCTTTGACACTTCGTTGGTTCCATTCCACCAAACCAGGACCAAACCGAACATGTTGGATAAAGAGCAACAACATCCTAAACAACCATGTTTTATCAGGATTATATAAAAGAGAAAAATAATTACATTTTTTAAGATTTTCTCCTTGTTATACCTATAATTAGTATAATAAGAAGCTACGATTACAATGAATCAAATCATTTTCCAAGTTGTGAAGAAGAAAAGGGAAAGGAACATGTCAAAGCCAGTAACTTAAATTATTCATTTGAAAGAAGATGATAATGTGATAGTTTGCATGACATGATTCAATGAAGGACATGAGACTTGTGACAATGGCGTTCATTCACTGAAGCTCAGAAGCTGAGTAGTGTTAAAGAGAACCAACACATGTACTTGATTGTACGCCGGACATGTATTGGGCCTTTTGCTCTCGTAGGCTTATTTGGGCCTTCTTCTTTTTTTTTGGCTTGTTTGAAAATGAGTGGACCCAAAAAACTGAAACCAGCGAAATAAACTACGCGTAAAGTAGATAGTGCAAGAAAGAGGGATAGAGGGAAAAAACAGAGGGAGAAATGAGAACGAGGAGATGGTAAAATGATCTCAAACTCCGACCCTGTAGAACCACTCACTGCGGCCGCGGCCACCCCCGCCGTCGCGGTAACCGCTTCGTCTTCCGCTGAAGGTCAGCCTGCACCGCCGGCGACGCCAAACATTGTGATGTCCTCCAAGGATCACGATTCTCTCTTCAGCGGTGGCGGCATCAGGTGCTTATTTCCATTTACTGTGGGCCCTCCCTTTTTCTGAGGCTGTTTCTCTTTTTTGTTTCAATTTTCTATTACTTCGGGTTTGAATTGAGGCTTTTAATCGGCAAATTCGTGATCGACGCCGCTATGAGTTGAAGTTGTGTTCGGAAATTCAATTATCAACGCGATTAGATAAAATGGGAAAATAAATTGTTAACAGGACCGGGAAAATACGATGCTAGCATGCTTGTAAATTGCGACCGTAATTTATTGCATTTTAATGCCGTGGGTTGATGGTCATGTGTTTGTATGATATGATATGACATCGCAAATTGATGATAAGAATACTTGGGTTTGATCCTTCTTGATATTTAAGCTTTTGAAAGGAGTGAGGAGGGAAATTGTAGTGTCTATATTAATCTATGTTACTGTTAATTAGAAATGGGCGTTATGGCTTTGTGTACCCTTCTTTTATGTTCATGTTTATTAAATAATTTCTCGTGGTGCCTTTTTATACTTTTTATGAATTACAAGCTATTGTTTTATAAATTTTTCGTCACCTGACCACTCAGACCAAACCCTGCATCTACTACTAATTTCAAGCAATTTTTCTTTTAATATTTATATTTTACAGTTATAGTAGTGAGGCGTGAAGTTATAAAGTTGGGTGGTGTTGAGGTTGCAAAGTAATGGTTCTTGTATGCTCATTAAAAATTTAAAATGCTTTTTCAAGTTTGTATCAGTTTATTTGCTTTGTCCTACCTGGAAGCATCCGTTTCTTACCACATTAGATGAAGAATTTAGGGAAATATGGAATTCTTTTTCCTTTAATTTTGTAGCATCCCCCCTCCCCCACTCAACCCCAAAATACGATAGTTCCTTTTAACTATTCCATGACTGGTTGAACCAGTCTAATTTGGAATTTATTCCATACCGATTTGGCTCAATTATTAGATCAAATGTGTTATTAACTCGGTCAGCCAATCCTAACATAATCAAACCGGTCTTAAGACTGATGCAAACCAGTTTTTGATCCAAGGCCCACTTTGCAATCACATCCAATGCCATGCTTGACTGAACTTTCAATACTGGCAGTCTGGCTTTACCGTCACATCCAAGGCTGTTATGCAAGCGGTCCTGTACCAATGACTAGATGTTATAGATCGAACTTCATCTGTCTGTACCAATGAACCATTCATCTCTGCCAATAGCAAAATTATGGGTCTAAGACCATATTTGGTCTAACAACGGTTTTGGTTTCTATTTATTAGTGATCAAACACTTCTGCTATATGACTTTCAAGCTGTAGATTAAAGCATAGGAAAGGAAAAAGTATTCGTACTTTCTTTGATTATATAATGAATTGTATAGTTTGGAATTCAAACTAGCGAACGTTATATAGAGAGGAGGGAGGAAAATACATAATTTAGTAAGTGCTTCGGTTAAGAAAAAGATGGACCATATATTAAGTAGTTTCGGGAAATATTTACTCAATTAAATGCTATTTAATCTGTACCTCATAGTAATGTCTGATCAAGGCAGATATTGTGGGAAAGTGTAATGAATGACATAATTTGTTTGTTTATTTACTGCCATTAACAATTTTTTTACCAAAATTCGTTGAAATTAAATTGTAGGGTTCTATGAGATATATTTGAATTTTGCTTCAGGTACCCTCTTATGTTTTCTAATAATTGTCTCCCAACTCTCAAATATTCAAAAAAAGATTATTTTTGTCTAGCTTTCTCTCTGGAAGTCGAAGTGGAAGGTTCAGCTATGGATATTCCAGTTTCAAGGGTAAAAGGTCATCAATGGAGGATTTCTTTGAGACCACCATATCAGAGGTCGATGGTCAGATGGTTGCGTTTTTTGGTGTTTTTGATGGTAAGCCTGTTTTATATTCCCTAAAATTGGATTTTTTTATCTTTACCCCCTTCCCTCTTTTTATCTGATTTAGTGTGCAACATAGCCAATTTACAAATCAATTTTAAGATTTTGATTGCTTGGTATGGCATTTAGAATAAAAACTCGTGGTCCTGTTTCGTTTTTATAACTTATATGACTGTTTATTGTCTCTGCTGTTGGCTGTTGGTGACATGCTTTTTATAATAGGATCAATCTCGCTAGCATGTGCCTCCATGGTGAGTGTCTCGGCTTTTGTGGCAATTTGACAAACATCTCTCCTGTGCGTTCAACACTGTTTCCATTTTCCATCTCTACTAGACTCATCGTACCCTTTGCTTCTTGGATTTGCCACCTTTGCTTTCTTGATCCATCCATGTTTTCTGTTATTTACTATGTAGCTCATTTTCTCGCTGTCCAGCCCTTTTTGTTACCTGTGGTTGATTCGGACCCTCTGAAGGCTGAATCAACATTTCTTTCTCTCTGTCACTTCTCAGCAAGTCCCCCGTTCTGTTTTGGCCTCTTCTCTCCTTTGAAGGATCCTCTTATTGTTTGACTTCTTTCCCAGTGTTTGTTGCACTCCTCATGTTTGGTGGCTGCACTTGGCTTCTAGATTTTTCTTGCAGAAACCTCTGTTTTAGAGCTCTTTTGTCTGTTTTGGTTTGCTCTGGTTTGACTTTTGTTTGCCTACAACATTGGTTTCTCTGCTTCGGTTCTCCATTTGCTGTCTTCAGCAGTCTCAGGCACACTCTGACCCTTCTAGTCTTTAGTCCTGTGTGCACTGCCCCTGTAGATATTCTGTCCTGGGATGATGATTGTTGAAACCCAACATCAACTATTATAGGGTTGATAGGGTCAAAGTAGAGGTAATAAAGACTTGGCAATGGACACTTGTTGAGTTTGGGATTGAGTAATGCACAGCCCAAATTAGAAAATGATTATTCCAACCATGGTTGGAGTCTATATTATATTTTAAAACGGATTTATTTGTAATAAAGCGTAGTCCGGTTTAAACAATGGTTTCTAGTATCTACTTTCTATATTTCCTATTACGATTTCTTTTCTTATTTTCTTAGGGTTATAATCTAGTACATTAGTATAATTAAGGGTTAATGCTTTATTTTTCTCTGGTCCTTATTCAATATTAATTTCTGATATTGATAAAAATATTATTTATATTATTTGATTAGATATGTTAAAAATAAGGACACAAAATCAAAAAGTAGTGTTAATTTGTTTCTTTTTATTCTTAGGTCACGGAGGTTCCCGGACTGCAGAATATCTGAAAAATAATCTATTTAAGAATTTGAGTAGCCATCCTGACTTCTTTAAAGACACAAAGACTGCTATAGGTATGAACTTCATTGTTGTAAATTTATAGGATATGTTAAAATTTTCATATCATATTATAGTTGTTTGGTTTGCGGCTGGACAGTGTAAATATTAACATGTTTTCTGTTTAATTATTTGTTTCATTGCAGTAGAAGCATTTAAACAGACAGATATCGACTACCTCAATGAGGAAAAAGGCCATCAAAGAGATGCTGGGTCAACTGCATCAACAGCTATGTTGTTGGGGGACCGAATTGTTGTTGCAAATGTTGGTGATTCCAGAGTAGTTGCAAGTAGAGCTGGTTCAGGTTGATGCCATGTCATTTATGTTTTAGTGAGAATTTTATTTACATTGGGCATAATCCACATATTTTTAATATGGTAATGAGTGGAGGGAATATGCAGCATGTTTCCTTTCAATGAAGTACATTGTCAAACATTGGTTTTGGGTCACTTCAGTTTTCCTGAGTTTCCAGTGTTATCCTTTTTAGTAAAATTTCCTTGCAAATTGCTTAAGCTAGTTGGTTAGGCAAGATAGGCTCAAGAAGCAATATATAAACTCCTGTTCCGTTTTTTTTTTCCTTCTTGTGATGAGTTTTTGTTTTAATGTAGCTATTCCTTTATCTATTGATCACAAGCCTGATAGATCTGATGAACGTCAAAGGATTGAAAAGGCTGGGGGATTTATAATCTGGGCTGGTAAGTTTCTTCCTGTAGGGTTGTACTGTCATTTTTTTGGGCGGGGGCAGTGGGGGGCCATACTCCACAATAAATTGATAATAAATAAATAGCTTGTACTGCTGCTGGTTGATCCAGGAACATGGAGGGTTGGTGGTGTTCTTGCAGTGTCCCGTGCATTTGGCGACAAACTTCTTAAGCCTTACGTTGTTGCTGACCCAGAAATTCAGGTTGCTCAAATCATAAGCGAATAAGCTTGATCATCATCCATTTGGTATTCTGTGCTGTTATATTTTGTATGCCTGCTAAGTTCCCCTCTTTTGGTTCTTTTATGGCTTAGGAGGAAGAAATTGACGGTGTAGATTTTATTATAATTGCTAGTGATGGCCTTTGGAATGTCATATCAAACAAGGTGAGACTATCTTACTTATTAAAGTTGACCTAAACTAGGTTGGTTTCTTTTTCATTTTGATTTTGTGATTGATTGTGCGTCCATGCCTTTTTCAGGAGGCCGTGTCTTTAGTACAAAATATCACAGATGCAGAAGTGGCATCGAGAGAACTTATAAAAGAAGCTTATGCACGGGGAAGCTCAGATAACATCACTAGTGTTGTTGTTCGATTTGATATATCCTGATATGGTTGTATGCTTGTACTTTAGGTATCTATCATTTCTAACAACTGAAATTCTGAGTGTAGAAATCACAAATGGGTGTGAAGGTGTACTATGTTTTCTAACGAATTGCTTTGTTAATTATTTTCATCATGATCTTGCCACTGCCTAATTTATTCTAGTCTTATATAATGTATTAGGTTCATTCTTTTTCTTTTTTTTTTCCAGTCCAGTGGAGGTTAAATCTCTAGGATCATCTACTTAATGTAACTCAATCTCAAAAATTGCTTACAAAGTTAAGGTTTGTCTTCAGTTAAATTAGTCCCATTTTTAATCGATTCCAACACATTGTGCTCATTAGGGCAACAAAGGGATTGTTTGGTTTGTAAAAATGTTTCTGATTTTTTTATTATATGTTTCTTATTTTTAATAGTTTGTAAAAGAAAATAGTTAAGACGGAAAGCAGAAAAAGAAAACCCGTATTAATTTTATTTAAATTTTTAAAGCAGAAAATAAAATGAAGATAAAGTGATATTTTTTGTAAATAAAAATTAAAAGAAAAATAATTTTTTGACTATTTAATATTTTTTTTTACAATTTTATGCGTTATTTTTTTAAATAATTTTTTTTTTATTTTTTAATATTAAAAATCATTTAAAAATTTTAAGAGAAAATTGTCAAAAATTTATTACCTTAATAGTTGTCGGGAATGGCAGATCGTGCAAGTTTGGACCGTTTTGAGTCTTTGATCGAAAATGTGTTACAAACTTTCAGTGGTGGAAAATATTTGTTAAGGTATAATTAATCGTATAGTACTCAGTTTGGGGCTGTGTGTCAAATAGGAATTCGGTTTTAAAAAAGTGTCAATTGCATTCCAACTTTTGAAAATTGTTTCAATTAGGTCCCTTTCAGACAGAGTTGACTAACGCCGTTAGTCAACGGGCCATGTGTCAATATGTGGTTTTTCTGATTTTTTTTTATTTTTTTAAAAAAATTAAAAATGTCACGTGTCAAGTACCTGCGTGTGACATGTGGCATTGTCAGTGCCACGTGGCATTGGAGTGCCACGTGGCATTGGAATGCCACGTGTTAGTGTCACTATCAGATGATGTCATTGTGTTGATTTCGATTTAGTCCCCATATATGTTTTTTGTTTCAATTTAGTACCTAAGTATGTGTATTTCTGATTCAATTTTGTCCCAATTTTTTTTTAATAATTAAAATATTTTTGTAATCTATTTTTTATAAGATTAAAATTAATTAAGTATAAATATTTTTACAAAATTAAGTACTAATATTTATAATGTTTCTCTCAATTTCAGACCAAATTTATTATTTGTATAAATGTTATACTAATATTTTTTATTAAAAACGAATTTGAACATATTACTTTATTAATTACTTTTTTATTAAGTACTCATGTTTTGTTATTTTTTTTTTCAAAATAGAACAATATTGTCTGTTGCTAATTTTTTTTTACTAAAAATGACTTAACAAAATGTCTTTTACTACTAAATTTTAATATAAATATCAAATATTTAATTTTTGTAAAACTTTTATACTTAAGTACTTTTAATTTTATAAAAAAATATTTTAATTATTAAAAATTATTAGGTCAAAATTGAATCAAATACACATAAGTAGGTACTAAATTGAAACGAAAAAATATAAATGGGGACTAAATCGAAATCAACACAATGACATCTGATAGTGACACTAACATATGGCATTACAATGACACGTGACACTGACAATGCCACGTGGCACACAAGGGACTTGACACGTGGCATTTTTTTTTAAAAGGAATTAAAAATAAAAATTAAAAAAAAGTTAATTTTTTTTTTAAAAAAATAAAAAAAAACCAAAGATTGACACGTGGCGGTGGCACGTTGACTAACGGCATTAGTCAACTGAAAGGGACCTAATTAAAGGAATTTTCAAAAGTTGGGATGCAATGGACACTTTTTTAAAATCGGTTACCTATATGACACACTATACGATTAATTAAACCTTTTGTTAAAGATGATACAATATTTTAATAATTTAGTTTAAATTTTATTTGAGTATTACTTTTATTAGATCAGAGAAATTAAATTTATAAAATAAAAATAGAATCTTAAAAGTTATGTAAGAAAATGATGAACTGACACAAGTTGAAATACATATCATAATTTCTGAAAGTCCAATCCCACACTTCTCGTTTATCCTTATCTAACAATAAAAGTTATTTATTATAAAACTACAGAAAGACAACTAAGAAAAAAAAACAAAATTTAACAATTTTTTTTAAAGTGATTCAAATAAAAATATATAAATTTATCATATGCTTAAAATTGAATTAAACATTTATATTTGTGTGCAGGTAAGTATGATAAGATGCTTATCTGAATATACTAATCCTATAGTAAATTATTCTTACTCCCTTGAATATGATATATTTTCATTGATTGTCCAAAATAAAATAATTATTTTTCACATATAACACCATATATTTGACGTATATTCAAGTGTAAGGGTAGGAAACACATTTCTTTCTTACTATTTGAATTATCGTCAAATTCAAATCCACAAATTCAGAATCAAACACATGTCAAAGGAATTTCTCTCCAAAAAGAAGAAAAATATTGTGAGTTAGGTCATGAATCATGATGCCAGCCCGTGAAATAAGAAAAGTCTTTTATTAATTACTTATTTTTTAAAATTTCAAAATAAATCAGGCTACTTTAAGATCAATTTGTAAACTTCACTTTTTTTATTTAAATCTGATCATAAAAATATAAATTTTGTTTAAAAAAATATATACAAAATTAATTAATTTAAGTAATGGTTAAAAATATTTTACTGAGAAAGAAAAAAGAAAAAGAAAGTAAAATATAGCAAGCAAGGACAAGTAAAAGAAAAGTCCAAAGTGTCTTCCTCTGAATGCGTGTGTTTCTCTGAAGTTTCCTTTTTCCTGAGTTCTGTTTCTGCACTTTCCTTCCACCCATCTTCCTTTCCTTTCAGATTCTCAATATCTTGTAATCTTGTAATCAAAACAATCCAAAACCATCTTCCTCTTACTTCCACACTCTCCTCTGCTCCTTTTTCCACTTTCTCAATGGCCTCTCACCCAAACCAACCAGGTTCTCCTTCTCTCTCTTTCTCTATATTTCTCCACTCTTTTAAATTTTTCATTTTTCGATCACCCTTTTGCTTGTATCAGGAACGGGAGCTGAAGGGCACCGAGAAAAGGACCCCCCTTCGCCGATCCCAGCAGCAGCCTCTCAGAATCCGCTTTCCGAGATATCGCCGTCGCCGTCGCCGTCCTCCTCGACGGCGCCGGCGCTGGTGCTGTCGAACTCGGGGAAGCGCATCGACCAGACGGGGAGGAAGAAGTACGTGAAGCAAGTGACGGGGCGGCACAACGACACGGAGCTGCACCTGGCGGCGCAGAGGGGCGACGTCGGCGCCGTGAGGCAGATCCTTCTCGACGTCGAATCTCAGGTTATGGGGACTCTCGGCGACGGCGATGACGACGATCTCGACACCGAGATTGCGGAGGTGCGAGCTTGCCTCGTCAACGAAGAGAACGAGCTCGGTGAGACCCCTTTGTTCACTGCCGCCGAAAAGGGTCATCTCCATGTCGTGAAGGAGCTTCTCAACCATTCCACTGCTCAGACTGTTTCCAAGAAGAACCGATCGGGATTTGATCCCTTGCATATTGCAGCTAGTAAAGGCCACCACTGTATGTAGTTTTTCTCTTTCTGGTACCTGTGTTTCTTTGTGCTGCTTTAGTTAGTTATACGAGGAGTTATGTTATGAACTTATGAACATATTGTTGGATATACTCTGCTGCTTGAGGTTTAGGAAAAAGATTATAAAACCTGTAAAGTTACCAACTCATCCTAGAAAGTGAAGTAATTAATCTAAGTCGTTGAATAAACTTTTCGGTTACCCTAGTTTCTTTAGTTTAAGAGAGTTCTTTGGCAGATGAATGATAATTAGTCTTCTCCACAACAATATTCTGTCAGATTTCTACTAGCCTTGAAGTATCAACCGTTGCTTTTCTCATCAGAGACTGAGATTATTTACTTTATTTTTACTTACATTAGAGGAGCGAGATTCAAAGGAAAGTTATGAAGGGAGAGTGTGAATTCTAGACCTTGATAGGTTTTGGTTAGTTCATTGTGATGATGGACTTCAATTTGTTGGTGTGTAAGTGTAATCTGATGAGATGTTCTTATCTGCTGATGCAGTGTAATGTGTGTTTGGTTTTCTGTTCTTCCGTGTTATTCATGGTGTATTTTGGTTTGCAGCCATTGTTCAGGTTTTGCTAGATTATGACCCGGGATTGAGCAAAACTATTGGTCCATCCAATTCGACTCCACTTATAACTGCGGCGACAAGAGGACACACGGAAGTGGTGAATGAGCTGCTGTCGAAAGATTGTAGCTTGTTGGAGATTGCTAGATCCAATGGCAAAAACGCTTTGCATTTAGCAGCTCGTCAGGGTCATGTGGAGATTGTGAAAGCCTTGCTCAGTAAAGATCCACAGTTGGCTCGAAGGACCGACAAGAAAGGCCAAACTGCATTGCACATGGCTGTAAAAGGGCAGAGTTGTGACGTGGTAAAATTACTTCTTGATGCAGATGCTGCCATTGTTATGCTTCCTGACAAATTTGGTAACACAGCATTACATGTGGCAACCAGGAAAAAGCGAGTAGAGGTATGTCAAAAGTTGCATGGTTGAACTTACATTTGTCCAGAAGTTTTGAGCCTTTTTTGTCTTTTAGTTTTTCTTAATATAACCATGCACAGATTCTTAATCATCCATCGTAGTTCCTCAAATGAAAATCTAATACTGTGTTTTCTCAACTTCCTGCACAGATAGTGAATGAGTTATTGCATCTGCCAGACACCAATGTTAATGCATTAACCAGAGACCACAAAACAGCTCTTGACATTGCTGAAGGCCTTCCACTCTCCGAAGAGTCATCAGATATAAAAGAATGTCTTTCTCGATACGGAGCACTTAGAGCTAACGAGCTCAACCAGCCAAGGGATGAACTGAGGAAAACTGTTACTCAAATCAAGAAAGATGTTCACACTCAACTTGAACAAACCAAGAGAACCAACAAAAATGTTCATAATATTTCCAAAGAGTTAAGGAAACTCCATAGGGAAGGAATCAACAATGCCACAAACTCAGTAACAGTGGTGGCAGTGTTGTTTGCTACAGTTGCTTTTGCTGCTATATTCACTGTGCCTGGCGGTGATAACAATGATGGCTCGGCGGTGGTAGCTGCTTATGCTGCTTTTAAAATCTTCTTCATCTTTAATGCTATTGCACTTTTCACATCTTTGGCGGTTGTGGTTGTTCAAATCACCCTGGTGAGAGGTGAAACAAAAGCAGAGAAAAGGGTGGTGGAGGTAATCAACAAGCTCATGTGGCTGGCTTCTGTTTGTACTTCAGTGGCATTTATTGCTTCTTCTTACATAGTTGTGGGAAGGAAGAATAAGTGGGCTGCTATACTTGTTACATTAGTTGGAGGGGTGATAATTTCTGGAGTTATTGGCACCATGACTTTCTATGTAGTGAGATCTAAGAGAAGCAGGTCAATGAGGAAGAAGGAGAAGCAGCTAGCCAGGAGGAGTGGATCTAACTCATGGCATCATTCTGAATTCTCCAACTCTGAGGGTGATCGGATTTATGCGATTTGATCTTGAACTTGCAACCTCATGTAGAACACAAATTGTTGCAAAATGGATGCAGGTGTTTAGAGTTGCCCCATTCTACCACTTTAAGAAATCACTGTACAGGAAATTGTTCTCTCAGACTTAGCTGCAGGTAATGCTGCTGCTGCTGGTGGTGGTGGTTTTTCTAGAATCTTGAGGAATTAGAATGAAGCCCTCATCATCATTGTAACTATTAAATGATGCAGTGCAGGGCGTAATTAAGCACCTGTGTCTTAATCCCAGGTTGTGATTTGCTAGGAAAATAAACTGAACATTGCTTTAATTGTCAATTTATGTATTTATGTATCATCAAAATATACCTGCCAATCCTGTTAGTTACTGAGTATTTTATGACAATTTTCTTGAGGCTTAATCATATACCTGTTAATTGTATTTTTGTTTATATTTGATGAATTTGTGAGGTGAAAACAAGGTTTTGAATTTGCAGATAAGGGTATGATTGAGTTTGTAATGAAGGTTTTACTTTTGTTCTGTCTTCAAAAGTGTGGTGTCAACTTGCAGTAGTTATCCCTTTCTAGTAGCGACGTGTAGCAGCCAACTTTGAAAATATTATAGTGGGATACCAAGATGGCCGTTGTTTTCAATATTATAATAATATAAATTAAATAATTTATGTTGCAAAGAATCTCGATTCAAGAAATTTATTAAAAATAAACAATTTAGCTTACACAAACTGTGCTACCAATTAGGATGAAGTAATTTATTAAAAATAAACAAATAAGAACATAGTGATGAAGTAAAAAAACGATAAAGGATGGAGCAGCTAATTTAAAATAAGATAATAAATTAATTAGAAAGTAGCAGAATTGATGAACACAAAATAAAGCACATATGTTTCTACTCATGTTTATTAAAGTTGCACAAATCTTGTATTATAATCCCATACATAAGTTTTATATTAAAAGTGAGCGAGATGGGTTTTTTTTTTTTTTCTCAAAAGAAGTTTATTGGGTTTTTATATGTAACATGAATCCAACTAAAACATCGAGACATTGAATTTAATGAATCATTTTCTTAAATGATGTTTAAATCTTTTATTTGTTTATTCCCAACAAATAATCTTTTGTTTTTTGTTCTTACAGTACATGTAGACTTTGAAAACCTAATATTTGACAACTGATAGGACACAACAATGGCTGCTATTTTAAAACGAAAACCTCTATATTGACTACACTATAATAAGTGGTTAACTTCGTAAGGGAAAGTGTTAGTACAATAGTTGGTGATTACAAGCTTCACTTCAAGTAAAAAAAATAAACATAATAACTTTGTCACCTTAGAAATCGTGAGATCGAATAGGAACACTGAATGTTAAAAATAGCCTGCATGATTTATTTATTCTTGAACCATTTAACAGCATTGAAAGCACTATCTGCACAATAAACACATACAAAATCATACAAAAGGAGAATTGCGTATTCAAATCTATTTAAGGGAGTGACTTTTCTCAAGAGATGTTACATTACATTGCTCTATGTTGGTTTTAATAACTTGTGCTTAGAATATGAGGAGCTGACACAGAAAAAATCTCTTCAGAATAAGGTAAATTATAAGGACCCTATTTGAGGAGAAAACCAAAGTTGAAAGCAGTTTTCATATATTAAAATTCAAAATAATAGAGATTCTTGTGATGTGCCATACATAAAATATATTTCATAGCTACAAAGTTGTGAAACATCTGATAACTTAAAGAAATCAGAATAGAACCACCTGAAAAGCTGTTTGTCACCTTGTCTGCACTGAAGGATCTTTTTATACTTCAAGTGTGAATATTTTAACATATTCTTTTACGTATGAAGTTCACTTCCTCATAACTCTTCTTTTTCTTCTTCTTTCTCAGTTGCTCTGACAAGCTTTTTGCCATATAATAGAATAAGCTTTACTTTAATGGTCAAGAAATTTTCTTCGCACAGAAATTAGAAGCCAGAAAATGTCTTAGAGTAGTAGCCAAGGGACGAAGACATGTGGGCTTCAACAATATGATTGTGACCCTCTTGGTTTCTGATAATAGAATTTAGAAGGGACCTAAGAAACGTGTATTTTAATTTTAAAAGACGTTTATTTATCAGAAAAAATTGGTGTATGGCAATCATATTTATTTATTCATTAAAGAAACCTCATAAAATTAATGGAAAATTAGATGATCAAAGTTAACAGATAAGCAATTACAATTCAGTGGCAAATGACATGAAAAGATAGGTGTTCTTTATTTCTTGCCATCATTTGAACACAACTGAGTCAGTAGTATTCTTTGACAGTGAGAGCCTGGGATTGCATTAGTAGATACCTCTAACTCTAACTTTCTCATTTGTTTTGTATGTCTAACTTTTTCTTTTTCAGAAGATCTTGCAATGTGCTTGTTCTCAATTTAATAGTTGTTTGTACATATTATTGTGCTTTACACTTCAACAATTAGGTTTTGATGTCCACATTACTCTTACATTCATTATGTTTGTACTGTGCCTGCATTAATCATTTCTTTCTCATGATTCATAAAAGGAATTACACAAAACAGAATCAATTTCTTAGTATCAAGTATCAGACATTTATAGTGCTAGTTGCATTGTCACCATTCTAGTTGACAGCATTAACAAGCAATGAAATTTCTAGCACAAGATAAACTTTTAATCTACTCTTCTTTTCACTGTTCCTTGTATTTTAAGATCCATATGAAAATGCTTGATATATGCATATCAATGCCTATCATAGTGCAATAATTGATTGTTGCATTTGATTTACAAGCTGGAGAAAGATCAAATCAGTTTTTCAGTTGACAGGGTCCAATTTTCAGAAAGACATTAAAATAAACTTGTCACTGTTTCGACTTGGAAGATGATAGTACAAAGTTGGAATTTTATTTTCAGAAGAATCTCATTCTGTAGTCATCATCATGATAACCATGAGTGTTTCTAAAATTAGTGCTGGTGAATGAAGCTATCTTTCACCAAAGTTACTATTGAATTGAAAGACAATGTGTGAAGAATACAAAATAAGCAAAAACTACTCTTCAATTTCCTCATCAACCCCTCCAAAGCTCTACCCTCTCATGATCCTCACAAACTGAGGTTCTAGATGCAGTGTTCTTTGAAGAGAACACTTGCTGAGACTTCTTGCAGTGTGCAATTGCTCCCTGAATTGAATTTTCTATCTCTGAATTTGCACTGCTGCACCTTTTCAGTAGCTGGCGAGCTTGGCATCCATAAGATTTGTTTGAAAATGAAAACGAAGTTGAACCAGACATAAATGAAGATGATGATGATGATGATGATTTGTTCCCTGGAAGCATTTTTATGCCGACAGAGAAAGACCTTCTGTGCTGGTTACTTCCATCCTCACTTGTCTTCTCTTTGTAGCTTCTCATGACAGAATCAGAAGACTGATATCTGTCCCTGTGAATTTGGCCATAAGGGTTCTTCTTTGCCACTTGCACATGCTTGTTTAAAATTTCCCTGGCCTTTGAAACCGATCCTTCATCTGCAACTTTGGTTGAGGTTGCATAGGTTTCATATGAGCAACCAGATTTTCCAAACCAAGACTTGAGATAAGCCCTTGAAGCCTTCAACTTGGAACCTAGTGAAGACTGCTTCAGTTTCTTCTTCCACGACTTCTTCTGGTTTTCAACAACAAATCCATCACTGGTATCTGTGGGGTAGGCAAGGTTGTAATACTCTTCAGGGTTTAATTCTCTGCTAACTTGGCAAGAATCTGATGGAGAGATGTTGCAGGATTCAAATGGGGTGCCAGCAATTGGTGTTGTGTAGGTGGTGGCCAGAGGAGTGCTGAAGAACTCATCAAAGGTATCATTTTCTTTGTGAAAAGGAGAGGTTGAGTTTTCAAGGAGTTTTTCAACCATCTGTAACCGAGGAGGAAGGTGAAGAGGGAGAAGCTTTCCTTTGTAGAAAAGCTCATCAGCTGGTGAGGTTGTTGCTTCTTTCTCTTGAACAATGGAGGACATTTGAAACTCAAATTCTCTAGGCTGTGGATAAGATTGATGAGAATGGCAGAAGAAGTTGGAGTATGAGTTCACTTCCATGTCAATGTAATCATCATCTGCAGGATCACATGCTAAGAGTGTTGCAGCCATTGTTACTTCTCAGGTTCACTACTACTCTTGTATTTTGAAGTTCTTGATAGCAGGTAATGGTTGCTGAGCTTTTATAATGGAAAAACGAAGAGTGGTGTAGTACCTCTTTTGAAAGTGCAGAGAATGATTTATTCAAAAAGCAGTATCCTGGAATTAGTGGTATTCTAATCTTATTGCTTTTTATTTTTTATTTCATGTCTTGTCATTATTGAAGGAGTTTGTCTGCAAGCATCCAAATGTGAAATTAAGACCTCATTGATTTTCTTACGGGGAGAAGCACTGACCCACCCAACATAAACATTGTGGCTTATTTCTAATTGGGATTGCTACTTTTATACTTCTTTTTTGCTGCTAATGGTAACTAGCATGACATGATTGGAATTATTTTGTTTCCTCAAGAGATTAATAATGCAGAGAATTTGTCCAAAATCTGCAGCGTGTCTCACTGCAGCTTAGTTACTTGCTTAGTGCCTTTGGCATGATGAAGTCTTGCAAAATGGGAAACTAGAATCAAGATATTACATAATGATTGTAGCCATTGATTTGATGATTACTTTCTAACAAGGTGAACCTTTAATCAAAAACAGACATCTTAATTAAAAACCAGTGAACTGCAATGTTTTATTGTTGTTATTTTAAGCAGAAGGCTAAAACTGAGAAAAGAGTACAACACAGGAATCTCCTGGTAGTAACTACAGTATTTGTCCTTGAGTCTCATATTATGGGTACTTTTTTTGTCTCTGGGGAAAATTGGTCTGTGAATTAAAGAGCCTATTTTGGAACCTTGTGTAACACTACCGAATTCCCATGCAAGAAAATTGGGTTTGTGAACAAGATATGTCTGGAGGCATGCACTCTGACATTCATGTCATGATAAGATCTCGAAGGGTTTTTTCAATTTTCATTGTAATTTTTATCTTTTAACCAAACATACAAAATATAGCACGATCATCAATGCTATATTAGTATATATTAAAAAGTACTAATCGACAATTAATGTAGAATTCAGATGATCTTGATTCATCTTGTAAAAGAATCAATTTCTTAATATATTGATATATATAAATTTAATAAATTGAGTTCAGGACAAAATTTTTTCCTGAATCACAACAAAATGGTCCCTTCTGATTTGTGATCTTGTTAGTACTTAAGTACTTATGATAGGCTGTGCACTAGAATGAGTTGATGAAGAAGTAGCAGAGCTTAAATTTTTGCACTTTTAACTGGATTCCTGCCTTTGTTTTAACGCACTTTAGTGAATAATTGCACACGGGAAAAGCCCTGGCAAAGCTTTTGGCGTACACGGATGCAAAACATGGGCATCTTTTTGATTCATTTGAAATTATTTGTGTCTTCTTTAACTACACCACTTTTGTGTTTATTAATTTCACTTTGGAAAATGAAGTTGTATGGTAAGTGAATAAAGTATTATAGTGAATGCAGAGAGTGAAGAAGAATGAGTAGGGAAAGAAGCAACACATGACCCGACAAGCAATGGTGGGAGAAGAGACTGAGACCGGAATGCCTGCAAAGCTCGAGAGTTTGTTTGTCATCATCTTTTAACACACTCTTCCTACCTACTTTTGAGTTTACCATCCTTTTCCCTTTTCCATTTTTTAGTCGCAAACAAAACCATAAGCTCCTAACTTTTCCTCTTTTTTCCCCCTATCTGCAATTTCTTTCAGATTATTATTTGCCACCAAATGGTTGGTTCTTTCTGTCAATGCAGGACCTATGCTAATGCCCACCTTACTTTCATGTCCAATTTGTCAAGTTAGGTTGTCAAGCATTTTCATTTATTTTCTCAAACCTACTTATATATTATAATATAATGTCAACATTCATTAAACTGCATCTCTATCACAAAAAAAAAGAAAAGAATACTTTACTTTTGTTACTAGAAAGGATCAGATTGAGAACAAATAAAAAGAACTAAAATTTCCTCGTTGAGCCAATAATTTTCTTTGTTGCATAGTCAAATATAACAACATCCATCTCAAGGCTAATAATACACTTGGTGCATTTACATGGATAGATTCACCAATCGATTTTATGAATCACATTAACAAGATTGACTAGCAGCTACGAAGTTTATGTTTCATGCTTTGCATGTTAGGTACAGGGTTCACAGTGTACATTTGAGTGGAAGTTTATTTGCATATATTCATTAAAAATGGAAAGAAAAAAAGAAGCAAAAAAAAAGATAAAAATTTCAAATTTTCATTGTTTATTTTGAAGAGAAATTAGAAGGAAATAAACATTTTGGTAAGTCCCACCTAGCAAAGAAAAAACAATCTCAAAATAAGGAGAAACACTTGTTATATTTCTTATTTTATTTTATAAATATTTTATAATAAAAAACAATAAACAACACTTTTTAAAAAGAAAAATACAGTACAATGTTTAATTTTCACTCTCTTCACTTCTAAAAATAATAAACAGCTCTGTTAAAAAGAGAGGAACACTCATTATATTCCTTATTATACTCTTTTATTTCTATCTAAATTCTTTTTTCTTTTTTATCCAAACATGCCATAAATGTAGAAAGTTCAAAGAGAAAGGCTAGCAGACTTTTTTAACACTACTGTTAACTAAAAATTGTTAGAGAAAAATACATATATAACTCAATTTTGCAATTTTTCAATCAATAAAAGAATGCCAGAAAGTGTGGGCTGGGAACACTCACCAAAAACAAAATATGACACAAGAACTTTTCCAGTCATTCGAAGTAACGGTTCTATGGTAACCATACTGATTGTTACAAATAATTTTATGACTGGTCTGAATATTACATACTCATTAATTTACAGAAGAATCAAGAAATTATGCTCTAATGTTTACAAATTAAAAGATATCTGGACCCAAACTGAGACTCCATTAACAGCCGACCCATGCTTACAAATTTATGATACTTGGACTTGCCTCCTTATAAAAATACAACAGCAAGCTTAATTACTCATAAATAAGATTTGACCTAACTAGAAGACAATTCTTTTTCAAGCTCATCAAATTCCCAATCACCAATTTCTTCTGACGAATACTCGTCACTAACCTTCCCAATCTCAGATTCCAGCTTAGCTAACTCAGCTTCATGGTCTAATACCTGCTCTGCCTTAACTGAAGATGACTTTGGCTGTTCATCCGTCTCAGGCTTTGAACGGTGTGCACCATGAGCTGGTGCAGAAAGTGAAGTAGCACCATCGAAAATTTTCTCAGAAGGTGGAGTTTCAAGCTTTGCAGGACTCTCTATATCAAGAATTGGTCTCTCAATAGACTCAAATTTAGTTCGTAACTTTTCAATGGCATCAAACAGCTCTTTAACTCTCTCTTCATCGTTCCTGGATTGGTGCGACCAATAAGTGAAGGCAAAAGGAAAAAATTCAGTACAAGGTGTCTGATGCAACGATAATCTTCTATTCATAGAAACGGAATTTATAACATCTTTTCAATAAATGAGAAAATGTTATTCACAGGAAGAGAACAAAATGGTTTGTAAAAGGTGACTTTGGGTGAAAACCAATTAGAGAATTCTAACTTTCAGCTGGATTTACACAATACATTTATTTTGAACTTGTATAAACCAACCGTTCAATTCTTAAGTTAATAAAGCCACCCAATAAAGTTATCTGGAAAGAAAACACAACCTGGAAACTTTCCCATGCTGAGCGTAAAACTGCTGTTTCATAGTATCCACAACACTGAAAGTGGTAATAATCTGAAACAACGAAAGAAAACCATCAACAAATTCAAGCAAATCATAGCACTACTCCATTGCTTTTATCATAAACAAAGCATACAGCATACAACATATATTGGAAGATCAAACTCATTTAGGTAGACAGCAGTCAACAGCATTGATAGCCTTATCTTATCCTATTAGGATAAGTCAATTGGAATTGGATACCCTGTAGTTCATTTTAAAACTGCAGGGTGTGCAGTCAAGATATCACGATTAAAATGTTTAACGTTTTTTATTTAAAAAAAAGAAGAAGCAAATACAGTTTTAAAAGTCGTGGGCTATTGGATACAACTGGAGAAGGTGCAGTCCATTTTTTAACTGCTGAAGATCTGCCTTCAAAGTCAGTTCAGTTATTATGTTGCCATTAGGCTAAGTCAAAAACCAAATTCACACATGAACAATAAAAAAAAAAAGGTAAATAAACTGCTAGTTGAACAAGCCAGTGATACGCATATATACCTTGGCTTCGTACGTCAAATATTCCTCCTCAAGGTTTTTCCTTGGACTTAATCCTTCTGAATCCTCAGTATCTGGACTGTGTGTCACTAACCTGTATTCTCAACAAAATTGGAGAAAATTGATAAACAAATAACATACAGAAACACACACACAAGAGCACACATACATGAATATTTTAAAATTAAAACTTAATACTTTATGGAGAAATTAAAATACCAATCATTTGATTACCAGTTCATTTATTGAAGCAAGAAAATCTAAACTTTTATGTTAAGATGGAGAAAATATTGTACTCCTCAAGAAATTTACAAGCACACCCTTAAAAGGTATTACCTCTGATTTAAATTATTGAGGTTCATGACAAATGTTCCAATATGGTTAATAGAAGGCTCTATCTCTTTCTGCACACAACATAGCAGGTCATACTACTAATGGGAAAAACCATGAGGGAAGCAAAAAGGAGTCTGCCATCATTATACATCCATTATTTGAATCAGTAAAGCGTAGTATGTACCTGGTAACCAGTAAGAAGTTGAATGGCCAAGTTCACAAAGAAGTTCTCATGTCTCTCCAATTCATCACTTTAAAATGTAAGTATTAGTCAAAATAATAATTCGTGAAAAACAAAAAGCAATGACAGAATAAGAGTAAGTATAGCTCATAGAATTCTTGTTGAAGGATATAGTGAACTAAGTATATGTGAAATTGGACTTATTCCTAATCTAATAAATATATATACACCCAGGTCCTACTCAAATTAGTCTACCTTACAAGCGACAAAACATTTATCATTACTTAAGTTCAGTTACATACTTGACCAGCTTGTCATTAGTTTCTGCATTTGACTGCTGAAGAACCCAAGTATCTTCCAGAAAATTAATCCAGGTTTTGATAACATCGGCTTCAACCTTACATGAGTTAATGGATTTTGAATATTCATCTTCCTGTCAATCAAGGTCAAACCAAAATTTCAGACAACCTGGATGCTGAGGGTCACTATTCAGGAATATTCAAGGATACGTAGAATAGAAAATTAAAACCTCGAACCTTTATCTTCAAGTGCTCAACTATCTGATTGTTTGCTTCCTCAAACTGGTCTCTCTCTTCCCTCACATTCCATAGTCGTGCTTGAGCAGCAGCCAAAGAAGTGTTAACCTACACCTCATATGCCACATTTCAATTATTTACAAATTAGTTATGAAAGTCGTCACCACTCCTCCAAGAGCATCCCATATACTAAAGTTGGAGTCATTTTGACAATATAATAAGACAAACTACCATTTATTGCTATTAGCAGTAAACTTGAATAAAATTCACATTCAATGGCCAAAGAATCTTACTCATGTTAAAAGTTAAAAACGGGCAATACAAGGCTTCTCAACAAATATCAATCCCTAAGTCGCAAGGATATAAAAGAGACAACTAGATTACAAAAATCAGACATTGCATAAGTAGAAATGAAGAAGATAATAAATAAACCCATTTTCTCAAGCAAATATCACTTACCACTCTCACCAGCACCACAAAAAAAAAAAAGTTGAATATGGTGATACCTTTTTCAATTCAGCTTCAAGATCTTCTTTTTTACGTTTCAGTTCAGATATCTCTGCTGTCAGTTCCTGAAATTGAGGAAGAAAGAAAAATCAGTTGTCCCCCTACAATAGATGGAAGACTTAGTACTGACAGGCAAATGTTAGTTTTTCATTATGGTCTTGGCTCCTATGACACACGGAAATTCATCATCTCTCTACAAACTTAATCAGCCACACAGCCCCCAAATAACAGTGAACCAATTGAAGGGTGTATGTATGTATGTATGTATGAAAGCAAATTATTAATACATTCTGAAAAATCTCGTCCAGCATAACCTATGAAGAAAGAACAAAATAATAGAAACGATGATAAAGGAAGCTATATATAAATTCCAGATGTTAATGCAATAAAGCTGTTAACAATATCGATCATATTGTCCATATATCACTTTTGTTAGAGAACCTACTTCCACTAGAAATAGAGTCAAATATTAGTATATAAGTAAATGCAATCCTCCCCTTATAGGTTAGTTTTGTGAAATTGAGTCAAACTTAAAGTTCACTTTCTAAAATGACGCTAGGTTATCCTAGCAAAGCTCTGATAGGCTTTATCATACCGCCTGCTATGGTACCAACCACAAATATATAGTCACAAGCTTGAGATGCCTAGTCTTCGGCGTGAGAGAATGTGTTAGAGATCTCATATGGATTAAAGATATGACTAAATCATAGTATATAAGTGTACGTAAATATTATGTTATAAGCCGGTTTTGAGGTTAAATCAAACTTAAAAACCACTTTTTAAGAATTGACATACAGAACAACAGCCTAGATAAGTAGACGTACAACCATGAAATCCCCAATTGAAATATGATATCCAAAGCAAATACAAACCAGTGATATTTGGGAATAAACATAATGATTCCCTGTTGAACTTTTTAACTACTCCTTTTCACTAGCTTCCCCATTTGAAATATAATACATTCCAAAGCAAATACATTACCTTCTCCTTTTCACTAGCTTCACCATCTTTAGTTACTCTAACTTTTAATGCTTCCTCTTTTTGTACTCTGTAAAATTAGAGAGAGAAATATGGTTTAGTGTTCATTAGCTTGAGCCAAATAGAATAACAAAAAACCCCAGTTAATCAGTGACATCATCTACAAAAACTGCACAATGAACTAAGAGAGTAGGCAGAAGGTAGACTTATACCACCACCACTACAATTTCTAAATGAATGGACATACTTCTGGCATATTTAAGCCCACTACTTACAAATAAAACAGATTTATTGATCGGAATCTGAAAATAAAAACTATAAAGTAAAATGCTAAATAAAGTACTTTCAACAAAACCTATTTGTCTGGCGAGGATAAAACTATGAATTCAGATGACAAAAAGTAATGACGGGAGTATAAGAGAAGATATTATTATTATTATGACAGGCTACCTGTTCTCTAAAATACGTTTTTCAGCTTTTACAGCAGAGTTGGCAAGAGATTCCGTCAAAACCTTCAGCTTATCAACCTACTTAAAAACACAAAAGTATTTCCATGGATAGAAAACAATCAAAACTTATTACCCAAAAACATGGGGAACATAATAGACAGAACGACAGATAACAAGGAACTATATTCAGTGAGAACACTCCAATAAGACTGAGAACATTTCAAAGCAGAATAACCCCAAATGTAAGTTCTACTTCTACCATCTCATTCACTCTAAAAAAAATAGTTAGATCCAAACTAGGACACCTGGTAGTTTTATTGTTTTGCAATTTGACAACCTGATAACAAAATGTAGAGAATAATGTTTACCCATAACATTTTGTTGATATGATTGACAACTAGAGAAGGGTAATTATGGGATTTATAAATGCTACAAATCCTTCTAATTTTCTTTTCTGTTTCTCTACGTTTTCTGAGTGATTCAATTTTTTTTATTTTGGTGAACGCAAGCTAAATCATTCCAATTTTCTTAGCCATAAAATCAGTTTTTCAAGCAAGGAAATATAATCTGTACCTCTAGTAAACATCTTTTTTATATGATTCACAAACTAGAGAAGGGTAATTATGAAAATTAAAAATGCTAAAAAATCTTTCCATTTTTTTTTCAGTTTCTCTCCATTTAATGAGTGAATAAATTTTTAATTTGGGGAACTCCAGGTAAACCATTCCAATTTTAATTGCTCCAAAATATTAGTTTTTCATATACGGAAATATAACTTTTACCTCTTGTTTTCCGTTCTCCTACCTTCCCAAAGAAACTAATAAAGGAAAGAAATATACCTTTTGAGCATGAACTTCAGGAGAGTCTCCATTGCTTAAATTTTTTTTCTTCAGCAATAATGCTTCCAGTCTGGAACAAATTCTAATTTGAGCAAGGGCAATTTTCAAAGCCTGCAAAATTATTGGTTGGTTTATAATCCACTCTCTAACACAGAATGGTCTACATAAATAAAATAAACAGTAAATTATCATATATATAAATATATATTACATTACAACATAGTAATTAGAATCTTTAACTTACGATGTAATTTGGCTATATTGCACTTCATCATATCATAAGATGAATCACAAATGACTTTGTATCTCACTACACATGAATGAATCTATGAAATTTTTTATCAATACAAATTACAAGATTCAATAATTTTCTTTTTTTTTTTCTCTTTCACAAATTCTCGTAAAAGAAATTGAAAATGCATATAAGCATGAATTGTTAAATGAAAAGCAATTGAAGGAGCACTTCTAAACTTATGTATAAGAATATCTCACCACTTCACCCACTCATTCAATCCATGCACTCTAACTCCATTTCCGTTGTCATGATAGTTGGTAAGTAAAACAAAAAATGCTTAAGCCAGAAGGTATGAAAGCATCGCAGTTCAATTAAGAATCAATCACAGTAAAGCTTCAAAATCCAAAACATTAAATATTTAAAAGGATAAAATGTGAGATTTGATAAATGTCATGTTCTTGTTGAAGGGTGACGAGTGATGGAGATAGGAGTAAAAATATCACATGGAACTCAAGAAAGAACTAAGGAATTTACAGTATACCAACCCCGCTTCTTCAACCAACATGGAAAATAAGCTCATAACAAGAAACAAGAATGGGAACAGCAGCATACTCGACTAATAAAAAATGGCTGACTCGATAAATGTTCCAGATAAACTTGTTTAATATTATTACTATATTAGTCAAAGAAAAAATTCATTACTGGCAATAGGCTTTGGAGAGGAAGTGACGGCAGAAACAAACCTCTAGAGTTGCTGTTGTTTCCTCAGCAGCTTTAAAACCAACTTTGTTTACAGACCCCTTTGAAGTTATTATCTCAGTGAGCTTTTTCTTAAGAGTAGAGGCTTCAGAATCTATTCTGCAGTCAATAAGGAAAACGATACATGACTTGAGGTAGATTGCAGGCAGTTTTCTCACATTATATTATAACGACATGGGTCTGCTGATAATAACTGAAGTAATATCTGAAAAGTACACACTAAATGGAACATTAAAAAAAAATTAATAATTCACAAGCAAAGAGAAATATTTCAACTTGATCCAAAAGTAACAACAAATCCTGCTGTGTAATATTAGACATTCAATAAGATTATTTCAGATATTATCAATAAAAGTAACTTTAAAATGGATCAATATTTTATAAATGACATAAAATGATTCACCTATAATAAAGATATAATCAAATCCAAATGTGAAACCATCCAAAATAGAACGATACCAAAAGCTTAAACCTGGAAGAACATAAATGGTTGAATTTGGTTTATCTTCTATAGAAGTGACCGAGCTATTTTCATATTTCTTTGATATTAGTTAAAGGAATATTATCAGTTAACTTTGTAGAGCTGTAGTGACTGGTTATGCTTACTACATAAATCCAAAGCATCATGACATACATCAAGGATAATGAAATAAAGTTAATAATTGTAAGTTGAAGTAAATAAGAAGGGGGAGACACAGAGGTCTCACGCTGTGAAATCTTTGAACAATATGTTCCTAGTCAATGCCAATAAATATATATTTCCCAAAGTAAATGGCCAAAAACAATCACTCATCCAGTCATCACTGTTGTTAAATTTTACTTTTTTAGTACTTGTTCATCTGCTAAAAAACATATTTGTGCTTCCATCTCAAGTCAATGTGGCTCTGTCCCTGCTCCAGTTGCCTAGCCTAAATGACAATGTGGACTACGATAGTGTTTAAGTTGTAACCTCTGAGTGCCTTTGAGTGCTGTGCAGAAGTTTATGACAGCTTTGTTGCAGTTTTTAACCTCTGGAGGCTCACTGTTTTTTATTATCTTTTTCTATTAAGGATGATGTGGGCTTTTGCTCTGTAATCACTTTTATCTATTTACTAAATTCCATCCATCATACAACAGTAATCCGCATACCCCTACATTTTTCATTTGATTGCCTACCATTTTCTCCTAAATCAAACATAATGGAGGCCTGATGCTGGAGGGAGGTACAAGATTACAATCCCACCACCTACTGCAATAGGAAAAGACATTTTCCACCCAAAGTTACTACTGTTGAAATCCTACCTATATAAGATCAGAGCTACGAAGCATTCAGATCATGATGTTCTCTGGAGCAACATTTCCTTATTAGAAAAATTGTCACAAATTATTTCATTAATTAAATGGGATTATCTATAAATCACTTGGAGAAAAAAGAGTCTAATAACCAAATTCATAAACAATTTATACATCAATTGTCCTACAAGGTGAGGTAGCTACATGAATTGCCAGACATCATTTGGCTCATTTAAAGACCAAATCTTCAGAAATATGACAACAAAATTTATAGATTTTGATATTTGAACTTAAGATAATGTCAAGACTTAAGCGTCTACCAGCGAGGTACAAAGAAAATGACAATGGAAACACATGTCTTCACACTGACCTTGCAACATCAGAATTGATTTTCAACCCACTGATGGCACCTTGTGCAAATTGAAGCAATTCCTCTCGCTTCACCTAATGAAAAAGGTAAACATATAACAATCTTATTGAATGCATAAAGAGCAAGTTTAAGAGGAGAAGACATTGGAGGCCCCACTGAGAGATGATCAATGGAAATGAAAATGGCAGCAAAGTGAATTTCAAAGGTGACCTGAATGATAATCAACTTCCATTTAACACTAGCATTCAGGTCACCTTTTAAATTATGATTAGATATTGATAGTTATTCTCTCTATATTTAATTATGATATATTGAAAATCCATAATTGAAGTTATAAAATTATTATTTTAATCCCATTTTCCCCGTTTTAATAAGTTATAAAATATAATATTAACTGTAAGATTAAGTCACGGTTTAAAATTGATATATCAGGAAGAAAAAATTGACTAAAAGAATCCAAGATTTTGTGAAGTCACAACTAAACACCAAAAATACAATTAATCAAAGAGAGGAGAAAACAGAGGAAGCATTTACTTCTGACCAATACCTCTGTCCATAGGGACGAGGGAAATAAAAATCATCCTTACCAGTACTTCATCTTCATAGCTTGAAAAAGCGGTTGCTAAATCTTGCAGGCTGCTCACTATGGCATTATGAACTTCTATTCCTCCAGTAAGACAGAGTCTATATAGATATAGACAAGGATGCAGAAAGTAAGATTAGATGTATCTTCAGCTGAACTGCAATATTAAAAAGTTCTCACAAAGACACAAATGAAATTAAAATTTTAGACATTATTTTCACAATAACAACATTGATCATTAACCACAAGAAAATTGCACCAAAGGATTTAGTATACCATATAAGATAGACTCGGATGTCATTCATAAACATAAGATCAAAGATAAACCATGGCATGAAAATGTAACACTCAAGTTGCCATGGCCAATCACAATGAGAGATCCATATATATATATATATATATGTGTGTGTGTGTGTGTGTGTATATACACATATATATATACATATATATATATACACACATATATATATATATATATATGTATATATATATATATATATGTGTGTGTGTGTATGTGTCCGCGTGGGTTTGTGTGTATAAAAGCAATAAACTCACCCAAACATCTCCAGGAGAAGGGAAACCTCTTCCTCATCAGGAGCATGAATAATCTGAGGAATAGAAAAGAGTTAACCCTGCGGTTAACCTCCATTATCAGCAAAAGAAACAAATTGATTTATCCAGAATGATATTCTTTTACCGGTATAATGAAAATGGTAAAATATAAAGCTGCATACACCAAAGAGAAATTGAGGACAAGGTATGTAACTAGATCAAAATATAATCAATAAAATACTATAGGGAAAAACCAAGTCTCACGATGACTAAATATAGATCCTGAAAAAAGAGTATATAAATGGAGACAACCCTCACCTTACAAGACGATTTTGAGGTTGAATTATGCATAAACCCACATTGTAAGAAATATTCACAAGAATTTATTAAATTTATTAAAGTAAGGCAAATTGCATTAACTTTTACGTTAAATTAATTTTTTAGATATACAAGGTGCACCTTTGAATAGTAAGTATTAATGCAAACCCACTCACTATCATAAAGAGAAAAGAACGCAATATATATATATATATATATATATATATATATATAAAGAACATTGTACTTATGCTGCATGTGTGTATACATTCTTTACAGTCTGAGACAGTGCATCTCAAGCTTACATCTTGGGCTTTCACCGAGTTAATCTCATGTCTCACTTCAAAAGTACACTTGAAACTCGCTTCTCTTTTTGCACCCAATTTGCTAAGACAATTAAAAACACTAAAGTTTTTTATGCTTTACAGAACAAACCATACATATTTATGTTAAAAAGATACGTACCAATTATACCATGGGAAGTTCAGGATATTTATACGTAATAATCAACATTAATTGAACATACCATGGATAATGCTATACCCTCCAATGCCTGACTTTGAAGGAAAACATCACGAAAATTTAATGGTTCACCCCCAACATCAGAATCATAGTAAAGAACCTGAAAAGAAACAGTAGAATAGCAAACACAAACGGTTAAGGTAAAAGGATGCCATTATATTCGCTATTTTGAAGAATACATTACCAAAATAAAAATTTGGGCACCAACTACCTACCAACAGGGAAAATATCCTCCTGTAATCTAGATGGAAGGAAAAAAAACGACAACGGAAGAATTTTATTATCATCCAAAACACGAGAAGACATTGCAGTGAGAAAACAAACAGCAACAGCTTCTGAAGTAGACTGGACTTAGCTAGGGAATGGCATCAATACGCCATAAATCAGGAGGATTGCTATCAGTGACATCACACTCCTATTAACAAATTTTCTACTATTGCTTAAATTCTACGGAAAACTATAAAATCACGAGTGGAATTTACTAAGTTCTGATGTAGACCTATAAAATTTTGTACTTTGAATAATACAGTGTATTAGGAAAAGTGTATTAAAGAGAGTGTTGCTAGCATTTCTCTAATTTCAGAGACAGTATAGTCCTCAAACGTATAACCAAATTTCTGCAAAGTATAAAATCGGTCATAACAAACTACTGTACATATGAAAAAGGAAGGTCACGAATTCAAACCATAGATGGTCTGCTTGGGTTCTCCTTGGCTTCTTCAACTGCAAGGTGCTGCTCGAGGGTCCTCTCTTTACCTTCAACCAACGAGGCTTCAGACAACTTCTGAATCTCTTGAAGCACAGCCACCCATCTTCTAAGCAACTGCACTCTCTCAGGTCCCCTGTAAGAGATAGCAGCGTCTTCCAACCTCTTAATGGTCTGCTCAACACTTCTGAAATTCTTAGCACCCTGCATAGTGTGCACAACAGAACATAACACGAAATTAATATTCTCCTATCGAAATGTTTACACGCCCTAATATCGGTAACACAGCACTTTGATTGGAACAACGCACACAAAGACGATGGTTATGGATTGGTCTCAGTCTAGTGACTAGCATACACACTGATGCATTAATTAAAAACGAGAGGTGGCATGAGAGAAGATAAAAGAGGAACTGAGAACAGGGAATTTATTTACAATGCGATCCTGGAGGATTTTGGCACCCTCGGCGACGGCTTGACCGGCTTGCTGTACGACGGTGTCGGCGTAGTTCTTGACGGTGCGAGTGAGGTTGTTATTGTTGCCGACTTCGACGGCTTTGTTCACCGCAGATCTCAGCCACGACATGATTGCTCTCGGCCACTCCGAGTCGGAATTCGGCGATTGAAGAGCGAGGCAACAAATTTATTTAGGGTTTGGAATATCACAAGCGAGAACGATAAGATAGAGAAGAAGGTTAGGGAGAATCAAAATGAACACCGACCATCCCTCTGTCTGACTCTGTTGTTTGCTTCGTATCGGATTTCCAGAGGGTCAAGATTTCGAGGCTCAACGACGCCGTTTCGATCTTCAAACTTGTTTTTTTTCAAGTTTCATTTTTCTTTAATTTCTAAAAAAAGTTTGGTTGGTTATAGTACAAACGGTATGAATAGTTTTCTAAAGATGTAAGATTGTTACGAGTTTCTCCTACATAGAAAAAATTACTTGTCTTTGATAATTTTTCCCAAAAATCACAATTTTAGAAGTTTTAAAAATCAAAATTTCTCATTTTGGTTAAAATATTTGTTATTTACGTTAACTTTATTTTTAAATAAAAATAAATATTAATTGTAAACGGATAAATATTTTACAATTAATTTTGTTTTTTTATCTTTTTAAATTTCAAAATTTAACTTTTAGTCTTTCCATTTGATGGCTAGATCAAGCCTCGTATATTAAGCATGGAATTAACTGTTCATTGAGATAAATAACTTGACAAGTTATGCCTTTGTGGTAATTAATTAGATGTTAACTAGGTCATAGCGTGTTTAGTAGGGTGATAATTAAGCATTCAATTTGTTAGGCTAATATGATTAATGTGTATTCAATAGTTTTATTTTATAAACTTAAATTTGTGCTTAAGGTATTGTAAAAAATTTGAAGAAAAAACTTCTCTCTAGATATTTGTAAACACCATTAGAAATATCTATTGTAATATATCTTTCTTTGAACTTTGTGTGTTATATTTAGTCATTTCACAAATGAAGAATGAGATTGCAAACGAATTAGTCTGTGAACGTGTTTTTTTTTTTTATGTTTTTATATAAACGTTAATTTTTTTTTTGTCTCTGGTTTTTTTTAGTGAAAATTAAAATTAATTTTTTTTTGAAATTTTCTTATTAATCTTCATATATTTTTTACTTTTTTAAACAAATGAATGTTAAACTAACTAAGAAATGTGAAATCTAGCTATTATATTTTCAAATTCCAAAAAAAAAATAATATATATATATATATATATATATATATTTTTATTACGGTCTATCATGATGTGTATCTATAACAATATATAAAGAGATTCTCTCTTTTATGTCCATATTTTATAATAGGATTAAGTATGTTTTTAGTTTATAAACTTTGGTTCAAAATTGGAATTCGTCCTTGGTCGAAACTTTGATAAATTTTTGTCCCTAAACTTTAAAAATGAATAAATATAATCCTTTCAACTCAATTTTGTTAACTCTTTTTTAAGTTTTGAACGCATTTCTCGGTAAATATTATAGTTGTTTACGCCGTTTGACACATTCTCGAATCAATATTTACTGAGAAATGTGTTCGAAATGTAAAAAAAAGTTAACAAAATTGGGTTAAAAGGACTATATTAATTCATTTTTAAAGTTTAGGGGCCAAAATTTATTAAAGTTTTGACTAGGGACGAATTCCAATTTTGAATCAAAGTTCAGGGACTAAAAATATACTTAACCTTTATAATATCAGTTTTACCCTAAATTATTTTAAAAATTAATTATTTTATAAATAATTTACTTGTAATCGTTATTCTAAAAAAAAAATTATCTTAAATTATTATTTAAAAAAAATTGTATATAATTTTTTTAATTTTACAATTAACAATTATTTTAAAAGTTAAATATATGTTTATTATTGATTTTAACTAAAATTTTTTTTGAAAATTAAAAAGATGGCTTAATTACTCGGATCATACCCATTTTGGTTCGAAAATTTCAAAATGGTACCCACTTTGAACTTTGTCTCAATTTAACACCCAATTTTGATTATTGCATCAATATAGTACCCTCCGTTAAGTCTTCACAAACGATGTTAACTACCTTGCCACGTGTCAGCCTCTGGATTTTTTAATTTTTTGAATTTTTTTTAAATTTTTTGTTTAAATTTTTAAAATTTTTATTTTTATTTTTTTATTATTTTTTTAAATTGCCACGTGTCAAATCCTTGATGTGACACGTGGCATTGTCAATGACACGTGGCAAGGTATCGCTACGTGTCAAGGTACTTGGCAAGTGTCATTGTCTTCATTTCAACTTAGTCCCCACATGTGTCTATTTGTTTCAATTTAGTATCCATATATGTTTATTTGTTTGAATTTTATTCAAATATTTTTTTTTTAAATGGAGAAATATTGTATATCTTTTAAGACAAAATTTATTATTTATATAAATGTTATATTGATATTTGTTACTAAAAATGAGTTATAAAATTAAGTATTGAAAATTATATTAAAGTTAATGGTAAAAGTCATGAATAACATATTTGTAAGTCATTTTTTATAACAAATATAGATATAACATTTATATAAATAATAAATTTGGTCTTAAGGGAGACATAATATTTCTCTATTTTGTAAAAAAATATTCAGACAAAATTAAAACAAATAAATTGGGTACTAAATTGAAACCAATAAACATATATGAGTACTAAACTGAAACAAATAGACACATATGGGGACTAAGTTGAAATGAAGACAATGACACTTGTCATGTACCTTGACACGTGGCGATACCTTGCCACGTGTCACATCAAGGATTTGACACGTGGCAATTTTTTAAAAAAGAAAAATCAAAAAAAAAAAATTAAAAAAAAAATAAAAAATTAAAAAATCCAGAGGCTGACACGTGATAAGGTAGTTAACGCCGTTTGTGAAGACTTAACGGAGAGTACTACATTGATAAAATAATCAAAATTGAGTATTAGATTGAGATAAAGTTCAAAGTAGATATTATTTTGAAATTTTCGATTCAAAATAAGTATGATAGGAGTAATTAAGCATAAAATATATGAACATGGGGCGACGCTAGTTGATTAAAAGGGATATGTATATATCACCTTGAATATTCTCTTCATTTATTCTCTCGATAAAGAAGTATTATTATTTTACTGTAAAACATGTAATGCTTATCAGGTCTGGTCAAGGGTGTTGTTTTGTTAAGGGTTTTGGTTTTGATGAATGCTAATCAATATTTTAAAATGACTGGTTAAGGAATTAATTTTGTGATCATGATACATAAAAGTATGTTGATTATGATTTCTTAATGCATTTCTATTCAATTAAAATAATCTTTTAAAACTTTTAATCTGCATAAGAACACATATGTTTTGTTTTTTTTGTGAGATGTTAGGTGAGGTAAACTAAGCATATATGTGTGGATTATTCTAACACAATAATAAAATAACCCCACCCACTCAACTCAATTATAAGTCAACTTTGGCACCTTCATTTATATTATTTTTCTATTATTTTCTTTCGAGTGTGCTAGTTAGGTGGGTAGGTGAGAAAGAAGATAAACACGAGTGAGTGTCTTATAATTATGTTTTTAGCAAAACATTTATAAACTTTTATAGTGATAACTATATTCAAAAAATATTGACAAAGGAATTAATAAAATTTAATATCAATACATTTCATTTTCAAATATTCACTTAGAATCATCTCAAAGGAGAGTGGTCAAATAATTGACTAGGTTTTAGAAAAATATTTCCTCAAAATTTTAAAAACCGATGTGGTGACGACTTTTATATACACGTAAACAAAAACAAGTAAATATAAAATTAATGAATTTTATTTAAATGATTAAATAAAATAGCTATTTAATTAATAATTATCTTGTTCATTAAATGGTATACTCCAAAATTATATTTTTCTCATATAATAGAAATTTCCTTTAAGATAATTTTAGTTATAAAAAGGTTAAATTAAAAAAGAGAAGTGTGTTGTGGGAAATGTGTGAAGAACATAGAAGCATGAAAATGGAATAGTATATAATAGAAATTTATTTAAAAAATAATGTATTACGAGACATAGGAGTGCGTCGCTTCCTATATAAGTGTGGCTGCGTCCTTGCATTGTCAATGCATTAACAGAACAGAGTTTGAAAATGGCAGCAGCACCGACGATCACCGACGTTCAGGTGGAATTCCTCCACTTCCCTGCGGTGGTCACTTCACCGGCCACCGCAAAAACCTATTTCCTCGGCGGCGCAGGTTCTGCTACTTCCGCCATTAAATACATAGAAATCTGTGTATTTGAATTGACCTATATATTTAAGAGATGAATTATGATGCAGGGGAGAGAGGATTGACGATTGAGGGGAAATTCATAAAGTTCACGGCGATCGGAGTATACTTGGAGGATAAAGCGGTGGCATCACTCGCCGCTAAGTGGAAGGGTAAGCCTTCAGAAGAGTTGATCGAGACTCTTGACTTCTACAGAGATATCATTTCAGGTTAAGATCCAACTCTCTCCATTTGTTTCTCTTTTCTGTTTACTCCTTTTTGTATTGTTCTACTCATCTCTGATTGAAATTGGGAATTTTACTGCAATATTAATGTCAGATTTATTAGATTAATTAATATTCTTCAAACTTGCTGAACATAAATTTACTTGTCTCTTGTTTGTTTATCACAAATAATTGAGTATAGATAAGGACATTATTGAAACAAGAGAGATATTTTTTCTTCTAAAAGTAGTCATATCATAAGATATAATTAAGATATTATGGACAAACTAAAGGTCAACAAAAGCATACTTGTCAAGTTGTTACTATTAAATAATACTGTTTATATTTATTTACGGATTGGTTTAGAGATTCTACATTTAACCAGCCACAGGGTAAGTCCAGGAAAAATTTTATGTTATAACTTTAGAGATCAAATAGATTTAAAATCATTTGTAAGATTTATTAGATTTACAACATATGATGAAATAGGTTGGAGATATAACACATAAATAGAAATAAGGTTGAATTGAAGATAAATCCCACTTTAAAAACAGTTTCTGAGAAAGTGTTAGACTTGAATTCTCTTACTGAAATGTAGTAGTGTGTGTAAAATGGTTCTATTTGCTAAGTTGGAGGAACTTGGAAAGGATGGTGTATGGCGTTGAGATGTGTTTTTATTGTATTCTTAGGACCCTTTGAGAAGCTAATAAGAGGATCGAAGATTCTGCCATTGAGTGGGCCAGAATACTCAAAGAAGGTGATGGAAAACTGCGTGGCACATTTGAAGACTGTTGGGACATATGGTGATGCTGAAGCCGCAGCCATTGAACAGTTTGCAGAAGCCTTCAAGCCTGTCAATTTTCCACCTGGTGCCTCTGTTTTCTACAGGCAATCACCTGATGGAATCTTGGGGGTGAGTATATATATATATATGCAACTTAACCTAATTTAGTAATAATTCCTACACTAAACATGTTTTTGTTCCTTGAAAATAGTTTAAAACTTGTATATTTTTATATAACTGTTTTGTTTTATGAACCCACAGCTTAGTTTCTCTGAAGATGCATCGATACCAGGGGAAGAAGCTGCAGTTATAGAGAACAAGGCTGTATCAGCTGCAGTATTGGAGACTATGATCGGAGAACACGCTGTCTCCCCTGACTTGAAACGCAGTTTGGCTTCACGATTGCCTGCGGTATTGAACGACGGCATTATAGTCTGAAAATTGAGGATCATCACATGAGTTGAGGGAAATTTGTTATGAACTTGAGTTTTTCAAATATTCTTGTTTTCTCTCTCTTTCCTTCTTCCTACTAAACTCATCTTCTACTCTTGTATTTCTACTGCTTTATCAAATCAATAAAATCTGAGTTTGAGTTTCAACGTATAAATGTTTTGTGTTATTTAAACAGCATTGTCCAAACTAAAAGATGACTGTGATTAGTTAGACATGTATATTTCATACGTAGTACTAAAAATATGAAAAATGATTTTTTGTCATGTTGAAATTTTTTTTTCTTTTGGATCGCTCCAAAAATTAGCAATAAATTTTAATCTTAATTCAATTTTACGACATTAATTTAAAAATTTTAATAATCATTATCAGATAAATTTAATATTATATTAAAAAATAATTTTTAAACTTAATTAATGTAAAATTTAAAATTTATTCAATAGATACTCGGACTATTTTTAATTTTTTTTCAACTAAATAATAATAATTCAATTCAAAATTTAGTCTTCCAGGAGCTAAATTCTTATTTATTTTTCAACTCATTTTTAAAATTTAGTTTTTTATAAATCAAATTTTGATTATAATCTGTCATCAACGTAATTCTTTAGTCTTCATCTATTATTTGGTAAAAAATATCTTGTCGGTGTTCGTGAGATTCTTAGCAATTCCTCTAAGTACGACCAATTGTGATGCATTATATTTAAAAACTTGTTCATGTGCTAACAAAATCATTTTCAAAGTCCAAATTTAGATAAAAAAAAAGAAAAGAAAAGAAGAGAAAGTAATAGATAATAATTAACAAGCTGACATCACTCTTTGACTGTCTGCTTTTTTTAATTATTAATAGATCTTTCTGTCTATTTTTTTATTGTCTCTTTTTTATATATTTAATTTTTTTTTTAAAATTTTACAATTAAAATTTCAACAATTTTTTTTCTATAATATAATAACATAATATTTTTTTCTATAATGTAATAAGGTAATATTTTTTTTAATGTCTTCTCATTTTATTATTTTTTATTTATTTATATTAAAAAATTACTTAAAAAATATTATCTCAAGTTATATAAAAGAATTGTCAAAATATTATTCTCATTACTTTATTTTTTTCTTCTCCTTTTTTTCTTGTTTCTCTGTGAATCACAACACCCGATAATATTTAAAGAAAGAGTCAGAGTGAAATTATTATTTTAGTTTATGTTTTATAGGATTAAAATGTTACATATGATTAAAAAAATATTAGCATAATGTTTGATACCTTTTATTAAAGTGTTAAATTTTTTAATTTATCTTGAATTAATTTTCTGTTTGTGGTAATATATGAATGTGTAATAGATTTATGATAAAATATTTGTTTTTTTAACAATAATAAAAAATATACAATAAATATATATTTTAAAAAATAAAGTTAGTTTGATAAATTTAAAATGGCGAATGAAAGTATTGCGATACAACTCTCAATTTTGTTAAATGGAATATTTTTCCATCGGAAAGGAGAAAAAATGAATGATAATTTTTAGATTCTAAAGAACTTTTCTTAGTTTCACGTTAGTATCTCTCCTCGACTATCTTGTATCATCTCCAATATACTTATTTGATTTTTTTGTCAAGAAGACTTTTAAATTATAGAGTTTACTCAGATTGAATATCCTTTTACTTATATCACCTTTACAAGATGTGCTTATTTGATCCTCCATAAAAAGATGATTCTAAGTTGATTTATGAGACAAACTTTCGGTACTAAAATTATAAAATGGTATTTTGAGTATAAATCATAAATACATCACCAATAAAATATAAATCTAATTCATTAATTAATATCTTTTTATCTTAAAATTTTATAACAATAAATTTATTAAATTTTCATTTTTTTTATAATGTTATATGTACGTAACTATTTCATCTCCACGTTCATTATACTCCCAAGAATGATAAAGTTAGTTTATAAGGATATATGGTACACGATTCTTTCATCTGCAGTCATTATACTCCCAACAATCATACAGAAATTGTACTTACAATGATAAAGCTTACTATCCTTGCCTCTAAGTTGCTGCATATAAAGTTCATATGAATACAGTTCATAAATTAAGATGTTCCCTACCAATTATCGGTAGAAGGGGTGACGATACGAGTTTGGCATAATTGGTCAGTCTATAGACCTATTAAAAAAATGCATGGTAGGTTGGGATATTGAGTCTGCTGGCTCGCATAACTTATAATCTGTTAGAATTGGCTTACATAAAAAAATTTGTATTTGTGTATATCGATTATTTTCCTTTTGTATACGCTTTGAAGCATAGAGTTCTATCACGAGTTTCGTTCTTAAAAAACGTCTCAGAGGATAGAAGAATGATCGAGTATTTAAACTATACTTGATATCGATTTCTAAACTATATGAAACTTAATGGATGTACCAAAATACTTCTGAACTTCATTGATCCTCATAAGTTTGATAAATTTCATTCAGACGAAAAGATAAAAAAAATGTTGTATATTATTGTAGTCAATGCAGTAGTTGTTTAAAATATCATAATTTTCTTGACAAAGTCTGAGGTAGAGTCGTCTCATGGGATCACTGATTATGTTATTTCATCTACCAACCGAAAATTATATTAATTTAAAAGTTCGTGATCCACTATTTCTGCCATCAAATTTTTTTAATCAGCATTGGTTTGTTTAAAAATGTAATGAGAGTTGAAAAAAATGAAGGATGAGGTCCTATGGCTTCTATATAAACCATCTCAGTTCTTGAAGAAATCAGAACACAAACAACACTCTCCATTGTTGCTCTTATAATGGCCACACCAGTCACTGTTGAGTTCCTTGAATTCCCTGCGTTTGTAACACCTCCTTCCTCTACCAAACCCTATTTCCTTGGTGGAGCAGGTTCATTCTATATACTTTTCATCATTTAGTATTGGTTTAAGTTTTACGATTTTATTCTTAAGATTCTCAATCAGTTAAAAAAGACAGACATGTTTTTACAGATTGATGATGGTCTCAGTTTTTACATGATGTGAGATAACGAACAAGTTACCATCTAACTTGAAATTTTCGTTGCTTTTGCTTGAAACTTGCTAGAGTTAAGACAGTTGATGGAAGACACAAAATTAAGTATGTTAAAAAGTAATAAAGAAAAAAAAAATCATTATCTTGTTTGTTTTTTATTTACTTATTTTATACAGGGGTGAGAGGGTTGAATATTGAAGGAGAGTTTGTTAAGTTCACTGGAATTGGGGTTTATTTGGAAGAGAAGGCTGTGGCATGGCTCGGTTCCAAATGGAAGGGCAAAAGTGCAGCTGAATTGGTCGAGTCCCTTGAGTTCTACAGAGATATCATCAAAGGTAAAAATTGATCTTTAGCTCATGTGTTGTTAGTTATTGTTTTTTTTTTTTCTTGGAAAATTCGAATAAGAGTCTAAGTCTTATATTGGATAGAAGTGAAAAAATGGAACATTATATAACAACGGACAATGATACTACAATTCTCATTTTTTTGACTCTTATTCCTTAATTCTTGACGTTGATTAACGTGGGTCATTGGTTAATATACCAATATCTTTTACTTTGAAAGAATTAATGACTCATACTAAGTCATGTCAAGAAATGAAGGATGAGTGTCAAAAAATGTAAATTATAGTATAATTTTCCATCTAACAACATAAATATATAAATGTCTCATTAATGATATGAAACCTCCTCCCACCAAAGATCAATCAATAACTTCAAAATATATTTATATTTCCTCAGTTTGATATTTGAATATTAATTTTTGTTGTTATCTTATATTAGTCAAATTAATTAACATCTTTCCACATCTTAAAATTATTGAATTCTTTTAAGGGTATAAGAAAATTGGGTACCACTGAGTTACTCATTCTTTGATCCAAAACCTTAGAGGTTTGTGATGGATTTTTTGAAAGAGTAGTTAATGTAGCTGTAATACTCTGAGCTTATAATATGTTAAATTCTTTTACTATGAAAATTATTGGTTCAAATTTAAATAATTTCTTACTTAGCACATGCGTTGAAGACAACCTGGAACTCAGGGTTTTGTCTTTTGTATTTTTTCTTTTTTTCAATAGCACCATTCTTGAATTAAACAATTTAATTTTGTTTGATACATTCAATTCTGTGCATAAATTCAACTCCATTATTGTATGTAAGTTAGTTCAGATTGAAATGCTCTCTCTTCTACTTTATATGTCTTTAATCAAGTGGCAGACATTCAATGAGATTCCTTTTTTAGAAAGTTAGAACTTTTCTTTGTTGTTGAATTTTATAATATGAACAAGAAAATTTGAATCTGGTGTCCAACCACTATATTCTTGTATACGATTGAATTGTCGTCACTTCATTTAGAAAATTGTTGGATGAATGGCAACTGAAATTATGAATGAATGTGTCTAATCAGGTCCCTTTGAGAAATTCATTCGAGGGTCAAAGGTAAGAACATTGGAAGGACCTGAATATGTTAGGAAAGTATCAGAGAACTGTGTGAACTTTATGAAATCCGATGGAAATTACGGTGAAGCAGAAGAAAAAGCGATTGAAGAATTCAGATATGCATTCAAGGATCAACATTTCCCACCAGGTTCAACTGTTTTCTACAGGCAATCACCCACTGGAACATTGGGGGTTAGTGTAGTCACCAGCTGTTTGTGAAATTGAATAGTATAATGAACCTGTGCACACATATAGTTTACAACATTTTTTTTGTTTCCACAAATTGCAGCTTAGTTTCTCAAAAGATGAGACAATTCCAGAAAATGAGTATGCTGTGATAGAGAACAAGGCACTTTCAGAGGCAGTGCTGGAGACTATGATCGGAGAGATTCCTGTTTCTCCTGCTTTGAAAGAGAGTTTGGCTACAAGATTTTATGAATTTCTGAAAGAGGACAATTCCAAGACTGAGTGAAAACTGAGAAATGCATGAGATATACAATGTTGTCTCCCTCAGCCATTGCTGCACTTTCTGTGTTACTCTCTAAATAATGTATTCCTAATCTGAATAATGTAAACCAGACATTTCTAATCTTTTTGTTTGAGTTATTTATCAGAGCAAATGGGGTTTGAATGTAAGGAAAATAAAATTCTGTTTAGTATATCATTTTTCCTTCAATTTATTAACTTTTGATACTATATGAAATTATATGAAATGAACCTGATCAAACTACTTTTTTTTTTTAGCACTGCCATAATCTTTATTTTACATCAGTCTCATCATTATGCATTATTATAAAATTAAACTTTAGGCCCATCACTTTACATTTTTTTTTGTCCTTTTTTTATCTGATTCTCCTTTAGCCAACCCACGAACAAGCCTCCCGAATTAAGTTGAGCCAAATTGACAATTTTTTTTAACTTATTGTAAAGGTGGTCAAATTAAGTTGACCACTTTTTCATTCAAATTTCATGTACTGTGTTTGAATTCAATCAGCAGAAATCCTCAAGCATGCAAAACAGATAAGCATAATTAGCTGATTCACAACGAAAAATCAAATACAACAATTCAGAACTTAGAAAACAAAGGATAACAACAACACAAGTTTTACTAGACTTGAACAAACTTATAAAATCTGAAATTCCTCCATTATTTATTGGTAACACACCAAAGTGATAAAGGATTTTCATCATCAGAAGGTGATAAAATCAGTTGTGAGATTCAGGGACACCCTCCTCTTTGAATAACTCAGATAATCTGGTGGCCAAACTCTGTTTTGCTGCAGGGGAAACGCCATGCTTACCAATCATCGACTCCAACACAGCCTCTGAAAGTAGTTTATTCTCTATAACAGTGCTTGCTTCTTCTGGAATGGATCCATCTTTAGAGAAACTTATCTGTTTGCAACACATATTTCTAATCAAACAATGAAAAAAGATGTACTAATATTTGTAGAAACAACATACATATATAAGAAAAAACAGATAAGAGTAGATAATTTATAGGAATAACCATGACATGATGTGAAATTGATACACGACAACAACTACAACTACTATTTTGACACTATAATCACCAACCAATAATGATCCTTTGGGTGACACTGTGAAAAGGATAGAGGAGCCTGGTGGGAAAGTCTCGTCTTTGAAAACAGAAACAAACTTGTCTATTGCCTCAGCTTCTGCATCAGTGTAAATCCCAAGAGACTTCCAAATGGCTACACAATTTTCTGCAACTTTCTCTGAGTATTGCTGCCCCGTCAAGGGTAAGATCATTGTCACCTGCATAAATTTCTCAAACGGCCCTGAACAGTGAAAAAAAAAACACCCTTTTAGTTTCTTTCTTCCCATTCACATGTTGAAAACATGTCTCTAAACCTTACATAGAGATTCCATTACATCATACATGTTTCAGTAACATTTTCGAAACACTATTACTTAGCAGACAACCACAGATGCTACATAATACATAATGACCACACGTGTGTATCAACAAGGAGTGGTTAGTTAGTTAGTTAGTTAGTTAGTTAGTTAATTACCTGTAACGATGTCTCTGAAGAATTCAACGGATTCCGTTAATTCGTGAGCAGATTTGGCGTTCCACTTGACGGAGAGAAGAGGAACGGCGTTAGGTTGGAGGTAGATCCCAATGGCAGTGAATTTAACGAAATTGTCTTGAATCTGGAGGCCCCTGACGCCGGCGCCGGCGAGGAAAAAGGCGGCGGTGGAGGAGGGAGGGATGACGGTGGGAGGGAATGTGACGTTGTCGACGTCTAGGGCGGTTACGGAAGGGAGTGACATTGGTAACGGCGTTGGAAGCAGTGAGGGAGTGAATTTGATGGATTGAAGTGAAGTGAAATGAAAAAATTGGGAAATTTAAAGAGGGAAAATTGGTGAAGGGTAGGTAGGAAAGGGAAACGGAAGGTGGCGCCATCAAGCATTCAATGCAGTCTTAAACTATTGGGTCTAACTTCTCAACTCATTTAAAAATACCATCTTTTTATTCTCAATTACTGCAAACACAACACATTTCTCTTACCTAATCAACAATGATTCAAACAATAATTTGCTAATATCACTAACATGTCCATAATGGTACACTGGGTTATTAAGAAATTATGCAGAAATGGCATATGATGAATACTGTGTGGTAATTGATTATTTGCAGAGACAGAAAGAGGAAGGTGGCGAAGGAGCATGAGATGAAACACGTATAAACATACGTGTAAAAAGTATTTTTACCTGTTTACCCTTTTAACTTAATTAAAAAGAAAATAAGATATAATAGATTATGGTTAATATGTGATTGATTATGCTTCAAACAAACATAATTTGTTATTCAAATAATCATGTACAAGTTCATCAATAAGTTTTGATTTTTGTTTTGAGTTGACACTTTTTTGGTGGTGCCATTTTTAATGTTTGTTGTGGTGGTAAAATTTAAATTTTATATCTAATCTCACATATAAAAAAATCATCTTTACCTTTTTTTTTACATTTGTATGATAAAAAAAATTGAACTTCATTTCTAATTCATTATTTTCGCAATTTAGGTAATAAAAACTTATTATATGTGATTATGGACAACATCAATATAATTTTTAATTTTTTTTTGTAACTTTTATCTTTTTAATTAAATATAAAAATTATTATCTATATAATGAAAATTAGAAACAAACACTATTAAGTTAATCTCTTATTGGGAAAACGCACCCATAAATAACAACATAACATTTAGACAAATATTAACTTTTTCAATAATAAATACATTTTTTTTGAAAATCATTAAATATTTTTTCCTTAAGAAATATTTTTTTCTTCGGTTTCTATTCAAATGTGTATATTTTTATGTGACTATAATAATATGTAGACACGTTATATTAAGAAACAAAGCAACAAAATCTCAAATTCTCATAATTATTTACTTATAAATAATTTCATGAACTAACTCATCTCTTTTATTGAAAATTTGACTTCGAGTTCATGGATTTCATTTCTATTTAATCATTTTACGTAACACTAAAAAGTCAAAAGAATGCAAAGGTATTCTAATAACTTGTAAATTAAAAGTATGCTCCTTTTCTGATCCATTTAAAGATAACAAGACTATAATTATAATATTTTGATGCATAGATTCAAAGAAAAGTCGGTGAGATTAATGTCTCTCTCTTTTTGTTTATATTCTCTTAAACACAGTTTTTCTTATATATATTTTTTACATTACTCATCTTATCCCACTGTTTTCTTATTTATAAAAAAGTCATAAAAAAATATGTATATTTTAAAGGTAATGCAACTAACCTGATTTTCTCGTCCTTTTCGTTTCATATTATATTACAAAGAAAACTACACAGGTCATTTAGTTTTTTTTTTTTTTTCAGATTGTGTAAAAGAGAGAATAGATAAGAGAAATTGTTGATTTGAAGTAAGTTGTAGAATCTTCCTAATGATGAAGAAAACTGTTTCGAATAATAACTTTTGGATTTATATGTTCTTAAGTAGAAAGAGATGTGTCTTGACTAATAGTTATACCTTTTGGCCAAGTGGTAAGCAAGTGCTCGATCCAACAAGTGGTATTAGAACCGATGGTTAAAATCGGCTTAGACGAGTGCAGGTTTGAAAGTCTTCCTGACAAGGGTTCTAGATAAGCGTGTCCCGTTAAAGATGAACGGTGGTACGGGAAGGGGTACTCGTGTGCTTTTGCTGGAGGGGGAATGTACCAATGTGGTTGAAGGGACTCACACTTGAGGGGAAGATTGTTAGAAATCCAAGTGTTTGAGTCTAAGTTTCACATTGGCTAGAAATGAGAAAGTAGAGAACTATATAAAAGTAAAGATCCATAAACCCATTGCCTTAAGATTTTGGATTAAAAGTGGTGTCAATGTCTTATGTGATTGGACTCAAGTCTCATTGGTGTTTTATCTCCCTAGTAAAACTCCTTTTGTAAACCTAACAAAAACAAGTGAGTCCAAATAGAAAAACCACAAGTGGCCTTGGATTTTGTCTATACCGATGCTTGAGTGATTTTAGTGAAGTCAAAATCTTGGAATGTCTAAAAAAAAGTGCTTTTGCATGCAAAAACGCGTTTCTTTACAAATACACAAGCCTTCATAATAGTAATATAATATAACCTAGAAAATATCTTTCAGTGAATTTGATGATCTAGCTTCATTAGAAAATACATATGCTTTGGGATTTATGCCATTTTTTAAGTTTCTTCAAAATCACACACATGCATGTAGCCACCCCACCCCAACACTTTCCCTTATTTTAATTTATTTTTTATATATTAGGTAATATGTGTATAGAAATTTCTTAACAGTGTAGTAGAGTACATATGATATAAATTAGTGTAACAACTGTTTATAAATTTTCAATAATTGATCTTAAATGTTAAAAATAACTTATATTAAAAAAAAAATCAGTGGTAGATCCTGCATTAGTAATGTCCTAAATAAAAGATATTTAGGAATCGATTACGATTCTTTTCGTAAGTGTACAACAATGTGTATTATACATAATGAAACTATAGTTCGAATATGAGATTCCATTTAAAGATCCAACATATATGGAGTATTTCTTTTGTATTATACGTATGATTTCTTTTGTATTATACGTATTATTCTATTGTAAAGATCACGACGGAACAACCTATTTTTCTTCAAAAAAAGAGAAAAACATAATCTATTTGAAATCTTGACCGAAAAAACTATGTTTCTTAGTGCATGCATGCTCTTTTAATAGTAACAAGAATCAGGGGAGAATCAACTGGTATTTAGTTAAGAAATTTCATTAGATTACAGTTGAAGGTGAGAAACACACGAAAGAAGAAAGCTTTATTTGAAGAACACATCATGCATTGAATATTAACATTACATATAATAATAATCATGAGAGAGAGTATAGTTGAATATGAAGTTGAAGATGAAGTTGATCAGGTTGAAGGAGGATTAACAACCCTGCAGTTTTGCCTGATCTCACCGTCTGAACCAGTAAGTGGGGTCATGATGCTCATCTTCAACATTGCATCTGCAAAATCCTTCTTGAATTTACCCATGTCTCTGGCATAACGAATTACTTGATCCTTTGTGGGGCTATCAGTTCCATTGACGTCGTTGAAGAGTTGTTGATCGGAGTGGACAAGACCCTTTTGCACCAACAAGTTCTTGTAAAACGCATTGTCAAATCTGAAAGGAGTGGTCGAATCGAAAGCAGTTAAGTTGTTGTCACCACCTTCGAAGGGACAATCTTGTCGCCTATCCTCTGCAAATGTCGTGTCGATGTTGCTCTCGTTATAAATCCTCTTTCTGAAGAAACGGCACCTCACCAGTCCTACCGAGTGACCACCTGAACCATAAATCAAGAAAAGTTTATCAAGATTCATACTTTATATCAATCATTTCATCAAGAACAGGTTTTACCTGATAAAGCAACTAGTTCTTTCACAGTGAAATTTTTCTTGGCGAAAGCACTGGCGAGGCCATCAAGATCGAAAAAAGGAGCTGGTAAGTCTGAGTTGGATTCGGCTAAACTTGCTGTGGTTGAATCTCTTCTTCCTAATGGTACTTCCCATCTTGGTCCACCAAGCTGATACAATTTTTCAACTCATCTTAGAAATTAAGCATATCTATCAGATTTGACAATAAAGAATCTAAATTGGAATGTTAATTGAACAAGAATTACTTACTTCAAAAACAGCGTCTCTGGCAGCAACGGCTAAGATGTCGGCACAAGAGACAACACCTTTGCACATGTTCTCCAAATCTGATTTTATGCTATCTATCACATCAAAACCCCTGAGAGAGTTAGCATTTGGAAATGAATTCTTCTCCCCAGTGAAAGTATCCGTGTCGTCTAACAACACTGATGCATCACATCCCTGTAATACCAAACACAGATCAATGTCAATTCATTTTCTTAACACAAACACACTATATTGTATTGAAATCATGACATAGTGTGAGGTATAGTGTTTATAAACTCATTCGATTTTCATTTAGAAAGTAAAGTTTTTATACGCAAACATGATGATGTTGAGAGAGAAATGAGACTTGCTTGAACGAAGCAATCATGGAAATGCAGTCGGAGCAGGGATGCTCCCATGCGAGACTCATTCTGCACAGCTTGTTTAACTGCTTTCCTTATGGTGACAAGAGCACCAGGGCAACTTTTTTCGTAGAATTTAGTAGATAACTGAGCTGAAGTAAAACCAACAACACATGCAATCAAAGTCAGACAAAGTTTTAGTTTGAAACCGGGAAAAGACATAGAGAGAGAACTTGTAGTGGCCATTGCAAAAAGATTGGTTATCATGGCCATGAAATGTTATACTCTTATATAGAAGTTCTTCTGCAACATGATTTTGGTTAGTGTAGCTACATGGTCCATATACTCCGGGTCAATTGTGTATCTATGAAAGAATCATTTGACTAAAGCAAAATGGAGGAAATGGACATGCAAAGGCGTGCAAATGATTGAGATTACGAAACCGTGTATAATATAAAGTTGTTAGTTAGCTGTATTGTGCTAAACATGTTTGACTTCATCAAATTCTTGCAGATTTCACTGCAAGATACTGCATCTGCACTCAACCTATAAGGCTGGATCGATCCAAATATAAGAGAAAAAAAAAACAAATCTACAGTTTTATGGCTGTCAACTTGTGATCCCTTTGTCTATAATTTGGTGGCCGAAAGAAAACTATACAGAAAGCTTCTGTGCTAATGAAACTTTGGAGAAAAGATAAGAGGAAAAGATTAATAACTTCAAATGCTGGGGATAGGGTTTCTGAATTTGTAAGAAATAAGACATTGTACACTCTCTTCTTTATAACTGATCCTTCTGGTTTTTGTTTAACCTTCTTCCCCAAGATCCCTTTCTTTAATCCGGTGTAACAAGAACAGAAATATAATATATATGTTATGAAAATTAAAGTGAGTTTTAGTCTTTCTTGAATAAAAATGAGAAAAATAAAAAGTATATAAATAAAATTATCCGAAGATAAATGCGATATCAATCTATTATACAAGTTAAATTAATTATCCGGAGATTTTGTACTGAAAATAAATAATTTAAATGTACTCATCATTTATCATAAATGTAAGCCCTTTTTCTTTTCTGTCCCAGAGGTTTGGGCCTGGCCCTTCGTAGGCCCAAGGGCAGCCCCTCTGAAGGACACCCTACCCTGCCAGCCCCCTCACAGTTTCACATCACCTCTGTTTCAGAAAAGCAGTCTTCCTCTCAACCTCTCTACGAAAGCAGAAGTTCTCTGCTAGGGCACGGTGAATCTCCCTCTTCAAACTAGCTAAGTTCGTTTTGGCTTTCAAGTAAGTAAATCTGGGAACTTTCTTGGTTTTTCCCTTTTCCTTTCTTCCGTTGTTGGGCACATGAGTTTGGTTGGGATCTAACTCCGTATCCTTGTTTGGTCCTGGTTTCGTGGTTGCAGCTCATTGTAGTAGTTTCTGAAGTTGTGGTGTTCCGTGGTGTGGACTCGTTGTGTTTGCTAGCGCTTAAAAAGGTAAGGGAAGCTAGACTCATCGGTCCTAAGTTACTCTTGGCTGTTTTTGGTCGATTTTATGTTTATATGCGTGCATAGTATGCTTTTATTGGATGGAATGGAGTTGCATGTGTATTTGGGTGTTGATCTGAGTTGTTTCCGCCACTGCATGTGGGCTGATAGTGGTGAGATCTGTTATTCTCGCCCAAGCGAGCTCGTCTTGCCTAGGCGAGAGTATCAGAATGCTCACCCTGGTTCTGCCACGAGCACTCGCCTAGGCGGCCCAGTTTCCGTTTTGAGCGACGCATAGTCTCGCTCAGGCGAGAAGGACTCGCCTGAGCGAGAATTCGTGAAGCCTCCACTGTCGCGCGTCTCGCCTGGGCGAGAATCCGCTGTTTCAATGAGGCCAGCTTCTCGCCTGAGCGAGTTTGCGAATGTGTGCTATGTTTTCTTGACTGTTTGGATGAATTGTTGCATGTATTGTTCAGATTATTCTTCCTAAATATGATGTACGTGAATATGCTTGGGTGTTTGGATTTTATGAACGAAATTGGCATGCTTGGTATGAGATTGATCATGGGTTTGTGGCTTCGTGATGTTTTAACATGAAAATTGGATGAATG